>Ga0157363_1002962_pt1 | contig 15153 bp, 14 predicted proteins | sample AttsexASBM1_FD_111477 | JGI IMG/M metagenome (GOLD analysis project Ga0157363, IMG submission 111477) | Fungus gardens microbial communities from leaf cutter ant in Ribeirão Preto, State of São Paulo, Brazil - Atta sexdens ASBM1 | ecosystem: Host-associated > Fungi > Mycelium > Unclassified ...
AGCGTGCGCCAGTGATGCCCAAACAATCATTCCAGATACAGTTACCAGCAGACGCCTTTTCAACACTTCTTCCTCAAATCAAAAAATGAATTTACCGCCGCACGTTTTACGGCAATTAGCGCCTGGATAGTTGAATAAATTGAAAAAAAGTATGAACTGCGGACAAATGCTGTGCGCCTGCCCACAGCAGCGGTAAACAAGGTTGTGCTGCCTGCTGCACACGACTATTCTGTGCGTTGATTTTCTATTGCCAGGATACTGCCGTGCCCGCCTCTGAGTTCACCTTTTTGTTCCACGATTACGAGACCTTCGGTAAGAGTCCCTCACTGGACCGTCCGGCGCAGTTTGCCGGGCTGCGCACCGATAAAGATTTCAACGCCGTAGGTGAACCGCAGGTGTTTTACTGCCAGCCCGCTGATGACTATCTGCCGCAGCCGGAAGCGGTGATGATCACCGGCATCACGCCACAGGTGGCTAAAGCGCGCGGCGTAACAGAGACGGCATTTGCTGAACGCATTCATGGGCTGTTTACCGAGCCACAAACCTGTGTGATCGGTTACAACAATGTGCGCTTCGATGATGAAGTGACGCGCAATATCTTCTATCGCAACTTCTTCGATCCTTACGGCTGGAGCTGGCAGAACGGCAACTCACGTTGGGATCTGCTGGATGTGATGCGCGCCTGTTATGCCCTGCGCCCGGAAGGCATTATCTGGCCGGAAAATGATGACGGCTTCCCCAGCTTCAAACTGGAACATCTCACCAAGGCCAATGGCGTGGCGCACGAACAGGCGCACGATGCGATGTCGGATGTGTATGCCACGCTGGCGATGGCGAAACTGGTGAAAGAGAAGCAGCCGAAGCTGTTCGAGTTTCTGTTTACCCATCGCAACAAGCAGAAACTGATGAACCTGATTGATATCCCACAGATGAAACCGCTGGTGCACGTCTCCGGCATGTTCGGCGCGGCGCGCGGCAACACCAGCTGGGTAGTGCCTGTCGCATGGCATCCGGATAATCGTAATGCGCTGATCGTGGTGGATCTGGCGGGCGATATGCAGCCCCTGCTGGAACTGGATGCGGATGAATTGCGCGAGCGGCTGTACACCAAACAGAGCGAACTGGGCGACCGCGCGGCGGTACCGATTAAGCTGGTGCACATTAATAAATGCCCGGTGTTAGCCCCAGCGAATACCTTACGTCCTGAAGATGCTGCACGCCTGAATATAGATCGAGAACGCTGTCTGGCGAACCTGGCGCTGTTGCGTCAGCACGCTGAAGTGCGTGAGAAAGCGGTGACGCTGTTTGCGGAAGCCGAGCCGTTCAAGCCATCGGATGATGTCGATGCGCAACTGTATGACGGCTTCTTCAGCGATGCCGATCGCGCAGCGATGAACATCGTGCGCCAAACGCCGCCGCAAAATCTACCGGCGCTGGATTTGACCTTCGACGACAAACGCATTGCGAAACTGCTGTTCCGCTATCGTGCGCGTAACTTCCCCGGCACGCTGGATGATCAAGAGCAGCAGCGCTGGTTGCAGCATCGCCGTGAAGCGCTGAATGCCGATCGCGTGCAGGCGTTCCTGTTAGAGCTGGAGTCGTTAGCGAGTTTGCATGAGGATAACGCGGAGAAGATGGCGCAGCTGAAAGCGCTGTATTTGTATGCGCAGGAGTTGGTTTCGTAGTGTGGTTCTCTGCGGCCTGATGACCTCATCAACGTTTTCTCCCACAGGAATAAAGGGTTGATCGAGAGATGTTTAAGATGGTTGCCATTCTGTTGTCGTCGCTAGATTGGCTCCCTCTCCCATTTGTGGGAGAGGGATTAGAAGGAAAAACTGCCTTAAAGCATGGCCCAAATCACCCACGTGAACAGGAAGCCAAACAGTCCCATCACAGTGGTCAACACTGTCCAGGTTTTCAAACCATCAGCTACCGACAAACCTAAATAGCGCGTTACCACCCAGAAGCCGGAATCATTCACGTGCGACAGGCCTAGTGCACCAAAGCAGGCTGAAAGCGCCACCAGAACCAATTGCATATCGGCCAATCCGGTTACGGCACTGGTCAGCAAACCACAAGTGGTGACGATGGCTACTGTCGCCGAGCCCTGCGAGGCACGTAACGCCAATGACAGAATGTATGCCGCAGGAATCAGCGGCAAGTGGATGGCCGACAGTGACCCTGCCAGTGCCTTACCCACGCCCGACTCAACCAATACCTTTCCAAATGCACCGCCCGCCCCCGAAACCAGAATCACACCAGCAGCGTTGGCGATAGCCGTATTTGAGAGTGCTTCAACCTTGTCTTTGCCCCAACCACGACGAAATCCTAATTGCCATACTGCCAGTGCCAGGGTGATGAGCAATGCAATTGCCGGTGCGCCCAGCAACGTGAGAATGCCATGTGCCGTCGATCCCGGAGTGAGATGTGGTGGCACCAAGGTTCCAATCATGATGAGGAAAATAGGCAAGACGATTAAACCGGCAACCAAGCCTGCTGAAGGCGGGTTCTTGACGGTTTTCTGCTCATCTTTATTTGTGGTGAGCTGAACCTGCTCTAGCACATTTACTGATAAGTGATAGTTTTTGCGGTTCAACATTTTTGCGACAACGTAGCCAATGATGCCGACCGGGATGGAAACCCCAATGCCCAGCATCATTAACCAGCCAATATCAGCATTCAGCAAACTGGCCGCCGCAGCAGGACCGGGATGCGTTGGCACAGCGACGTGCACCATCAACATCATTCCAGCCATTGAGAGGCCGAACTTCAGCGGTGAAAGACGCAATACCTTAGCGAATCCGTAAATCAACGGCACAACGATTATAAAGCCCACATCAAAGAACACCGGCAGCCCCAACACAAACGCCACAATGGTCAGTGCTGCCACCATGCGTTGCGGCCCAAGCAACTCCGTGAAACGCTTAGCCAATACATCAGCTCCGCCAGACGCTTCAATCACCGCACCCAGAATAGCCCCCAGCACGATGAGTGCGGCAATTCCCCCCAGCAAACTGCCCATCCCACCCAGAATCACCTTCATGATGTTCTCAGCGGGTATTCCAGTGGTTAACGCTACAAATAAACTGGCGACAATCAATGCGACAAAAGGATGCATTTTTGCCTTAATAACTAACAGCAACAGCAATACAACGCTAATCACCGCAATAGAGAGTAACAGAGTGGTAGTCATGCAATACCTCAGAGATAATTATTATATTATTCAGAACATTAAAAGTTATAGTGTTGGCGCAACGTACAATAAACTGCAGCAACTGCGCTATGCGCAGTCGTTGTAGCCAGATTAATCATTGTTTCCAGGGCGAGAACCAACCGAGGCCCGCTTCGGTGCGACCGCGTGGGAAATACTCGCAGCCGACCCAGCCGTCATAGCCGACTTCATCCAGCAGGCTGAACAGGTACGGATAGTTGATTTCGCCTTCGTCTGGTTCGTGACGATGCGGCGCAGAAGCGATCTGAATATGGCGATAGCGCCCGGCGTACTCGCGAATCAGATGGCTGAGGTTGCCGTCCACCAGCTGCGCATGGAATAGATCCAACTGCGTGAACACGTTCGGACGATCGATACGTTCCATCATCGCCAGGGTTTGATACTGGCTGGAGTAGAGATAGTTCGGCTTCGTCATCGGGTTCAGCGCTTCCAGCAGCAGGCGAATACCGTGCGGCGCAAAACGCTCAGCGGCGTAATGCATATTGCGCACAAAGGTCTCTTCGTAAGCGTTACGATTGGCACCGTTGGGCACTGTCGCCGCCATCACATGCACCTGCGGGCAGTTGAGCGCCAGTGCATATTCCAGCGCACGATCAATGTCGGCACGCGCCTCTTCTTCACGGCCAGGAATTGCGGATACGCCCCACTCCCCGGCCTGCACGTTTCCGGCTGCGGTGTTGAACAGCACCAACTCCAGATGATGTTTCTCCAGCTCGGCTTTGATCACCTCGGCCGGATAGTCATACGGGAACAGAAACTCAACGGCACGGAAACCGGCGTTCGCCGCTGCGGCAAAGCGTTCAATAAACGGCACTTCGCCGAACTGCGTGGATAAATTGGCTGCAAACTTAGGCATCAGTAATTCCTCAATTCCGCCACTTCGCCATCAGTCAGATAACGAATAGAGCGGTCGCCGAGCGTGAACATCAGACGCGCGGTTTCTTCCAGTTCTTCAGTGTTATTCGCGGCTTCACGCAGCGATTTACCCACCACTACCGGGCCGTGATTGGCCAGCAGGAAAGCGTTGTAACGTGGCGCGAGCTGCGCAAGATCTTCAGCCAGGCGGTCATCACCCGGTTTGTAATAAGGTACGACCGGCACATCGCCCACGCGCATCACCACATAAGGCGTGAACGGGCGAATGCAGTTTTCGCTGTCGAGATCGTTGAGGCACGAAAGCGCCGTCAGATAGTGACTGTGCAGATGCACCACCGCTTTGCAAGCGGGATTGTTAAGATATAGCGCGCGGTGAAACGCCACTTCCTTAGAAGGCTTGTCACCCGAAATCCACTCGCCCTGCATCGTCACTTTTGACAGGCGGTCGGCCTGCAGTTCGCCGAGGCAAGAGCCGGTAGGTGTCGCCAGCAGATTGCCATCTTCCAGCAACAGTGAAAGATTGCCGGCTGAACCGGTGGCGTAACCGCGCTGGAAAAAGGAGGCGCCCAGTTGCACCATCTCTTCGCGTGCTTGTTGTTCGGTCATGCTGAAAACTCCGTTTGTGCGCGGGCAAAGAATTGTTCGTCGCCAAAGTTGCCTGACTTCAGGGCCAGCGACAGCGGCTGCTGGATGTCACGCACCCACGGCACGCCAGGGGAGATCATCGGGCCGATGTGGAAGGCCGTTACGCCCAGGCTTTGTGCCACCACGCCAGAGGTTTCGCCACCGGCGACGATAAAGCGCTGCCAGCCGCGTGACTTCAATTCACGGGTCACGGCGGCAAATAAGTGCTCAACCGCTTCGCTGCTGCGTGCCGCGCCATACTGCTGTTGAATTGCCTGCAGTTGCTGGGCATCGGCAGTGGCAAAGAGCAAAGGTGCCAGAGGCTGTTGGTTATTCGCGGCAACCCAATCGCACAGTTCCTGCGCGTAGACTTCAGCATCGTCGAGGCAGCGCTCAACCAGCACTTCATGTGATGGCGCCTGCTGGCGATAAGCCTGTACCTGACGATTGGTCATCTGTGAGCAAGAGCCAGAAATCACCACCGCACGTTCGCCCTGTGGACGTCCGGCTTGCTCGGCATCGCTGTTTTGCTGCTGGGTGGCCCAGGCGCGCGCAATACCGATTGCCAGGCCGGAACCGCCGGTCACCAGCACGGTTTCTTTCAGCGCTTCGCCCTGGGTTAGCAGATGCTGCTCGTTGAGCGCATCCAGCACCACGTAGTTGATGCCCTGCGCTTTCAGCTCGCCCAGCTGTTTACGAACCGCTTCCGCGCCTTTGTCCAGCTGAGCTGCATTGATCACCGCCGCCTGCCCTTTCGCCTGGCGCGTCATCAAACGCACCAGATTGCTGTCGGTCATCGGCGTGACCGGATGATGACGCATGCCCGATTCAGACAACAGCTGATCGGCAACAAACAGATAGCCCTTATACACGGTACGACCGTTTACCGGCAGCGAGGGTGAAATCACCGTCTGCGTTTCTCCCAGTGCGGCCAGTAGTGCATCGGTCACTGGACCGATGTTGCCGTGTTCGGTGCTGTCGAAGGTTGAGCAATATTTGAAATAGAAACGGTCACAGCCCTGCTGTTGCAGCCAGGCCAGCGCAGCCAGAGACTGATCGATTGCCTGCTGTGCCGGGCAAGAACGTGACTTCAGGCTGATGACAATCGCCTGCGCGCTCAGATCGTCATGACCTTGCGGCACACCGTTAAACTGAATAGTGGGCAGACCGTTTTGCACCAGGAAGCTGGCAATGTCCGTTGCACCGGTAAAGTCGTCTGCAATCACGCCTAAACGCATGGTTACTTCTCCTTTGACTCGGGCAGCGTGATGCCGCTGAAGATCTTGATGACTGCGCTGTCATCTTCGCGGCCGTAGCCAGCATTACTCGCTTCGGTAAACATGTTGAGTGCGGTAGACGCCAGCGGCAGTGGGAAATGCAATGACTTGGCGGTATCGGCGACCAGGTTGAGATCTTTCACAAAGATATCGACGGCAGATTTTGGTGAGTAGTCACCGTCCACCACATGACGCATGCGGTTCTCAAACATCCACGAGTTGCCCGCGGCGTTGGTCACCACGTCATACATGGTATCAAGTGGGATGCCTGCGCGAGCGGCCAGCGCCATCGCTTCTGCACCCACCGCAATGTGCACGCCCGCCAACAGCTGGTGAATAATTTTAACGGTCGAACCGAGGCCGATTTCGCTGCCCACGCGATACACTTTGGCGGCAACCGCATCCAGCACCGGCTTCAGCAGGGCAAAGGCTTCATCGCTGCCGGACGCCATCACGGTCATCTCGCCTACTGCCGCTTTTGCTGCGCCGCCTGAGACTGGCGCATCCAGCATCAGCAGTTGATGTTGTGCCAGTTGCTGTTCAATCGCCTGCGCGTCTTGTGAAGAAATGGTGGAAGAAACCATCACCACCGTGCCCGGCTTGAGTTGTGCCGCCAGACCGGTTTCGCCAAACAAAATCGCTTTCACCTGCGCCGCGTTAACCACCAGCAGCAGTACGGCATCTAACTCTTGCGCGAAGCTGGCAGCGGAAGTCTGTGCATCGCGCGCACCCGCCTGGCGCAGGGTTTCCAGCGCCTGCGGATTTAAATCAACGCCCCAGGTGTTCAATCCAGCGCGAATACAGGACTGCGCTGCGCCCATGCCCATGGAACCCAAACCAATGACGCCAATGTTATTCACGGTTACTGACACAGCACACCTCCATTGTTAATTTAAGTGATATTTTGTTCAATGGTGTTAATTCTGCCGCAGTTACTGGCGGAGAAACGTGCGGTAAATCACAAAAATTAACTTACACGCACAGCGTATAACATCGATTCACACTTCGGAATCCCTGCAGGAACCCCTGTTCTGCCGGGATATTTGCTAACATTTGCCTGGGATAAATTGTGCTGCAGGCTGTGAATTGATGCCTTACAATGTGAAAAATTGGTAATTCAGGGAGAGCGATGTGATTCCGGTAGAACGTCATCAACAAATTTTAGCGCTGGTTGCCGAACGCGGCGTGGTAAGCATTGCCGAGCTTACCGAGCGTTTAGGTGTATCACACATGACGATACGTCGTGATGTGCAAAAGCTGGAGGAGCAAGGTGCCGTGCTGTCGGTATCGGGCGGCGTGCGCTCGGCAGATCGTCTGGCGGCCGAGCCATCTCATCTCGCGAAAACCAGCATGTACAGCAGTGAAAAGATGGCGATTGGTCAGTTTGCCGCGCGCCATATTCCGCGCAACAGCTGCATTTATATTGATGCAGGCACCACCACGCTGGCGCTGGCTCGTGAACTGGTCGAGCGCGACGATTTGCTGGTGGTCACCAACGATTTCGTGATTGCCCGTTTATTGATGGAGAGCAGCGGCTGCAAGCTGATTCACACTGGAGGCACCGTGTGTCGCGAGAATCGCTCCAGCGTTGGCGAATCAGCGGCGAGAAGTCTGCGTATGCTGGCGATTGATATCGCGTTTATTTCTGCCTCTTGCTGGGGGCCACGCGGCTTGTTTACGCCGGATGAAGACAAAGTGCCGGTCAAGCTGGCGGCCAGCGATGTCAGCAGTAAGCGCGTGCTGCTGAGCGACAGTTCGAAATACAACAAGATTGCCACCCATCTGGCGTTACCGCTGGAGCGCTTCGATACCCTCGTAACCGATACCGAGTTAAGTAAAGCGGGACGCGAGACGTTGAGTGCGGGGAGTTGGGAGTTGGTGCTGGCGGGTTGAGTTTGCTGGTTTAAAAGCAAAAGGTCGCCAACATGGCGACCTTTTGCATACGACACGAAGTCTTTATCCGCTGCGCATAATGCGTAACGAAAATTACACTTCCTCGCTGAACTGCGGAACCGGATTGCGGAAGGTGCGAGTAACAAACGCCAGGTAAATAATACCGACCGCTGCCCACACCAGGCCGAGCACCATCGAGGTCTCTTCCAGGTTGATCCACAATGCACCCACTGTCAAAGCACCCATCACTGGCAGCACCAGATAATTGAGGTGATCTTTCAGCGTCTTGTTACGCTTTTCACGGATCCAGAACTGCGCAATCACTGACAGGTTCACGAAGGTGAATGCCACCAGCGCACCGAAGTTGATCAGCGCAGTAGCGGTCACCAGGTCGAAGTTAATCGCCAGCAGTGCCACAGCACCCACCAACAGCACGTTCAGAGACGGCGTGCGGTATTTCGGATGCACGAAGCCAAAGAAACGCTGCGGGAACACGCCATCACGGCCCATTACATACATCAGACGGGAAACGCCCGCGTGTGCCGCCATACCGGAAGCCAGTACGGTAACCACAGAGAAAATCAGGATGCCAATCTGCAGGGCTTTACCTGCCACGAACAGCATGATTTCAGGCTGTGAAGAGTCCGGATTCTGGAAACGCGAGATGTCCGGGAAGTACAGCTGCAAGAAGTAAGACACACCGATAAAGATCACACCACCAATCAGCGCGGTCAGGAAAATCGCGCGCGGGATAGTGCGTTCTGCATCTTTGGTCTCTTCTGACAGCGAACTGATGCCATCAAAGCCGAGGAACGAGAAGCAAAGTATGGTTGCACCGGTAATCATCGGCACCACGTGGGCATTCTCAGACCAGAAAGGCTTGCTGCTGGTCAGTGTTCCTGCGCCAACACCGTGCGCCACACCGTAAACCACCATACCAGTAATCACCACCATCACCACAACCTGCAGCACGACGATCACGCTGTTGAAGTTGGCAACGGTTTTGATACCACGGAGGTTAGAGATGGTCATAAAGGCCACCAGCAACACCACGAAAATCCACGATGGAATGCCCGGCACCAGCGTCTCAAAGTAGCTTTTCGCCAGCAGGATGTTGATCATCGGCATGAACAAATAGTCCAGCAGTGATGACCAGCCCACCATAAAGCCGACGTGCGGACTGATAGCCTTCTGAGCATAGGTGTAAGCGGAGCCCGCAGATGGGAAGCGGCGTACCAGCTTGCCGTAGCTCACGGCAGTAAACAGTATCGCGATCAGCGCGAAAGCATAAGCAGTGGCGACGTGGCCGTCGGTCAATCCAGAGACGATACCGAAAGTATCAAACAGGGTCATTGGCTGCATATATGCCAGGCCCATCATGACAACCGGGATCAAGGTCAGGGATTTTTTCAGGTGTGCACGCTGTGGTGCGGCGGTGTTAAGCGACATTGTTCAGGCCCCCAACAGAGGTGATCTGCGGGATACTGCGCAAAGTGCTGCAGTGAGAAGTGATATTAGTGTTTGCGATTGTCGCCGCGCCGTAATCATCACGAAAGCGAGAACCAGCTTGCGCCGGTGCAATTGTAAACAGCCCCATCTTTGTTTTCCTCAAATCTCACGCCCAAGCGTGTTGTCAGTATCTATCTATCCGGATGCGTGTCCGGCCTCGGTAATTTGTGTGTGTACTTCAATCTGCAAAAAAATAACCGACGTGATAAGCGTCGGTTATGTTTCGTATTTTGCAGGGGACGTATTCTGCCCCAACTTATGCCATCGGCACAAGACGTTAGCGAAATTCTTCTGCGAGTCAGGCGTTCTTCAGCATCCAGTCAATCTCCGTGGCGGTGATAAGCCGTTCAAACTGCATTAACTCGTTCTGTTTGCAGCTGTGCCACACGCCGCTGAAATGCTCGCCCAGCAGTTTTTGCAGAGGATAGCTATTCTCGAATTCGTACAGCGCATCGCTCTGTCGCACCGGCAATGGCAGCCCTTCTGCCTCATGTCCATTGCCCTGCACCGCATGCGGTAAGGGTAGCTGATTATCCAGACCGTGCAAAATACCGGCAAGAATTGTTGACACGACCAGGTAAGGATTTGCATCCGCACCGGCCACACGATACTCCACGCGATGGTTATCCACATCGCCGCAGGGAATACGTAAAGCAACGGTGCGATTGTTGTGCCCCCAGGAGGCCTGTAACGGCACGTAGGCTTCCGGTAAGAAGCGGCGATAAGCGTTCACGTTCGGTGCCAGCAGCGCCATTGAAGCCGGCATTAAATCGATCATCCCGGCTAGCGCGCGTTTTAACAGCGGCGAATCGCTACCGTCGTCGAGCGAGAAAGCGTTGTGATCGGCGGCGTCCAGCATGCTGATGTGCACATGCATGCCACTGCCCGCATACTCTTCATAGGGCTTGGCCATAAAGGTCGCTGTCATGCCATGATTTTCAGCCACCTGGCGCACCAGACGTTTGAGCAAAATGGCATGATCGCAGGCTTTTAATACATCACGGGTGTGATGCAGATTGATCTCAAACTGGCCCGGCGAGGCTTCCGCCAGTGCACCATCGGCAGGTATACCCTGCTGTTTGGCAATATCGTCGATATCACGCAGAACATCAGCGAAATGGTCGAGATTATCGACTGAATAAACCTGACTCTGCATATTCCTTTCATCACTGCCCGGCGCACAGGGTGGCTGGATGTACCCTTCCGCATCGCGCTTTTTATCGACCAGATAGAACTCCAGCTCTACCGCTACCACCGGGAATAGCCCTCGATTGCGTAGCTGCTGCCACAAGCGATTAAGGACATTGCGGGGTTCAACGTCAAAGGGAGTGCCATCTTGGTTACACATTGTCAGCAGCAATTGCGCAATGCGTTCAGGATCGGCGGCAGAAGGAATTAAAGTTCCGGGAACCGGGATACAGAGGTTGTCGGGTTCGCCCAGTGACTGTCCGAGTCCGGCTTCTTCGACGGTATTTCCGAGGATATCCATGGCGAAAACCGAGGCCGGGAAGTAACACCCTTTTTCCAGTTTTGCCAATGCAGAGATGGGAATGCGCTTACCGCGAAAGACCCCATTTAAATCATTAAGAAGAATATCGACATACTGCGTTTCAGGATGGCGTTCCAGCCAGGATTTAACCTCCAGCTGGAACGCGCTTGTTCGTTTCTCTTCACTATGCCGCGTGAAGTCTTCTACTTCTACGAGGTTCGTCATGTTCCCACCCGCCCTTTACCGTTTAGTATTGGTTCGCGCAATGCTCAAAATAACAGCCACTCTTCTAACATAGCTCTAACGCAAAAAGTGTGCAAATGTAACAAATCTGTTGGAAGAACGAACAGACGGTTGCTAGATTGACAATATATTGCACACTTTTCAGACCGAATGCGCAAAAACGGTGAAAATATTGAACAGCAACGCGGAGACGTTATGGGCATTATTTTTGACAAACCCTTGATTGGCGTAGTGATGTGTCAGAACCACATCGGCAGCCATCTCGGGCAAACGGTTCACAACAAGTATCTCGATGCCATCGTGCTTGCCGGTGGTGTTCCCTTGCCTTTGCCGCATCAACTGATGCATGCCCCTCATCTATTAGAAAACAGTATGACGCTGCTGGACGGCATTTTGCTTACCGGCAGCCCGAGTAATATCGAACCCTGGCATTACGGTGAAGAAGGTAAAGAGGAGCATGCCGATCCGGCGCGTGACCGCCTCGCCTTCGGCATCATCACTCATGCGATTGGCAAAAAGATGCCGATTTTCGGTATTTGCCGTGGCTTGCAAGAATTAGTGGTGGCCAACGGGGGATCCCTGTATCGCCAGCTGCATATGACGCATCTGTTTCAGGAGCATCGTGAAGATGATGCGCTGCCGCTCGATCAGCAATATGCGCCGGTGCATGAGGTTCAGCCTGAAGCGGAAGGTTTGTTGAGCCTGGTGCTTGGCAGCGCGCAATCCTTTGCCGTGAACTCTCTACATGGACAAGGCATCCGCGAACCCGGCCCGCAGCTGCGTATTGAAGCGCGTGCGCCTGATGGGCTGATTGAAGCGGTGAGTTTGCGCCAGCACCCGTTTGCCCTTGCGGTGCAGTGGCATCCGGAGTGGCACTCCGATCACGACCCGGTTTCGCAACGCTTGTTTGCGGCTTTTATCCACGCGGCTCTCTGTTATCACAAGGAAAAACAGCCATGAATGATGCCACTCTGGCGCCTGGGCGACGTTTATCGCAAATCCGGCAGGAGATGGGATTGTCTCAGCGTCGCGTCGCTGAGTTGTCAGGACTTACACACAGTGCTATCAGCACCATTGAGCAGGACAAAGTCAGCCCAGCGCTGAGTACCTTGCAGAAATTGCTGAAGGTGTACGGCTTGTCGTTGTCAGAGTTTTTTTCGGAGCCGAAGGTAAACAGCATGCCGCGCGTGATCGTACGTCCGGAAGAGTGCGTTGAGATCGGCAGCCTCGGTGTGTCGCTGCGTCTGGTGGAGAACGGCGCTGAAAAACGTACGCTGGCGATGTTGATTGAACGCTACGAACCGGGTTCCAGCACGGGTGAGAAGCTGCGTCATCCTGGTGAAGAGACCGGCACGGTGCTGGAAGGAGAAATCACGCTGGTGGTCAATGGTCAGAGTTATCACCTTTATTGTGGCGAGAGTTACGTGATCGATACCGGCTTGCCGCACAGTTTTACCAATACGTCTGAGCTGCCGTGTCGCATCGTCAGTGCGCACACCCCAGCGAATTTCTGAGTTCACGCGCTAAAGGAGGATGTGATGCAACATGTGGGAAGTTATTACGCCGCAACCGCGAATGCGCATGAGCCGTGGCCCGAACTGCAGGAATCGGTGCAGTGTGATGTCTGTATTATTGGCGGCGGATTTACCGGCCTCTCCTCGGCGCTATTTTTGACCGAAGCCGGTTATGACGTGGTGCTACTCGAAGCGGCAAAGATTGGTTTCGGAGCCAGCGGTCGTAACGGCGGCCAGGTGGTGAATTCTTACAGCCGCGATGTGGATGTGATTGAACAACGCTACGGCAAAGACGTGGCGAAGATGCTGGGCAATATGATGTTTGAGGGCGCGGAGATTATTCGCGATCGCATCGACCGTTATGCTATCGCCTGTGATTACCGTCCTGGCGGCATTTTTGCCGCGTTGAATCAGCGTCAGATGGGGCACTTGCGCAACCAAAAAGCCAACTGGGAGCGCTATGGTAACCATAATCTGGAGCTGCTGGATGAGCGCGCGATTCGTCGTGAAGTGGCGACCGATCGTTATGTCGGCGGCTTGCTGGATAAGCGCGGCGGGCATCTGCATCCGTTAAACCTGGCACTGGGTGAAGCGGAAGCGATTCGTCGTCACGGCGGACGCATCTATGAACAATCTGCGGCACTGGAAGTGAAGTATGGCGAGCCGCATCGGGTAAAGACCGCTAAAGGTGAAGTCACTGCCACCTTTGTGATTTTTGCCGGTAATGCTTATCTCCCCTCACAACTTGAACCGCGCCTGAGCCGTAAAAGCATGCCGTGTGGCTCGCAAATCCTCACCACTGAACCATTAAGCCGCGACCAGGCGTTGGGTTTATTGCCGAACAATCACTGCGTCGAAGATTGTAATTATCTGCTGGATTACTTCCGCCTCACCGCCGATAACCGCCTGTTGTACGGCGGCGGTGTGGTGTATGGCGCACGCGAGCCGGATGATATTGAAGCGCTAATCCGACCCAAGCTGTTACGCACCTTCCCTCAACTGAAGGATGTGAAATTCAGCCATCGCTGGAGCGGTAATTTCCTGCTGACGCTGTCACGTATGCCGCAGTTTGGGCAAATCGAGAAAAATGCGTTCTTTATGCAGGGGGATAGCGGACATGGCGTGACCTGTACCCACTTGTCGGGAAGGCTGATTGCCGAGGTGCTGCGCGGACAGGCAGAAAGGTTTGATGCGTTTGCGAAATTGCCGCATTTACCGTTTCCTGGCGGCAGGCGCTTTAAAGTACCACTAACGGCAATGGGCGCGGTGTGGTATGCGTTGCGGGATCGGTTGGGGGTTTAGCCGCAACGCATTGTCGCGGCGCAATTTATTGCGAGTGTTGTTTAACCCGCGATAAATCGCGCCGCTAGCGAAATAGTGCAGAAGTCTGCACTCGCACGTCAATCTCACTCCAGCGGCATTTTCATCGGATCATCGTAGCTGTACTCAAATCCCAGCTCGTTGCAGATCTTCGAGCCATCTACCACCTTCCCCGCCGAACGCACGGGCTCGGCAGTAAAGGTCGGAGCCACCAGCCCCAACTGCTTCGAAACAAACGGATAAAAATCATCACGTGCGGGATGTTTCGACGCGCAAAGGTTGTAGACGCGTCCACCTTTCGGCGTTTGCAGCAACAGTACAATCGCATCCACCACATCATCGAGATGCACCAGATTGACCGCATGGCCGCCATTATCCAGTCCAACCTTCCCGGCGAGGAAGCGTCCCGGATGACGGTTTGGCCCGACGAGCCCCGCCAGTCGTACGATATCCACGCTGGTACCGGGCAGATCGTGCAGCCAGTTTTCCAGTTCGACCAGCGTCTTACCTGCCACACTCTCTGGCTGCAACGCACTGCTCTCTTTCATTATGCCCGAACCGGTGCCGTACACCGACGACGAGCTGGTAAAAATGATGCGCGGCACTTTATGCGCCAATGCCGTGTCTACCACGTTCTGCACGGCTTGCATGTAATCTTCACCGCCCTGAACCGTGCGGCTGGCGGGCAAAGTCACCACCAGCGCGTCCACCGCCATTAGCGTGGCCAACTCATCTGCTTCACATTCAATCTCGGGTGTTAGCACCAGTTGAAATGCCTCAATACCGCAGCGGCGCGCAGCATCCACACCATCGGGGGAGGTTTTGCTGCCGGTCACCTGCCAGCCGCGCGCCGTCAGCGCCATCGCCAGTGGCATACCCAGCCATCCCAGACCTACAATCGCGACTTTTTTCATACCGACTCCTGCTTTCCAGCGCTAAGACACTTCATCTTAGTCCCAGCGATTATGGCAAACCAGCGCAAACTGTTGCGGAAGGTTCCGAGAACTGACGTTAAAAAAGGGTTGCCAAGCGCCGCCATCTTCGTTAGGTTAATCAGCACGCAAATGAATACTCATTCAGCAACGGAATTTACTATGACACGCGTTCAGTTCAACCACCATCATCACCATCATCCTGACTAGTCTTTCAGGCGATGTGTGCTGGGAGACGATTAGG
>Ga0157363_1002964_pt1 | contig 15150 bp, 10 predicted proteins | sample AttsexASBM1_FD_111477 | JGI IMG/M metagenome (GOLD analysis project Ga0157363, IMG submission 111477) | Fungus gardens microbial communities from leaf cutter ant in Ribeirão Preto, State of São Paulo, Brazil - Atta sexdens ASBM1 | ecosystem: Host-associated > Fungi > Mycelium > Unclassified ...
TACACGGTTAATCATATTTTATTCCCGAATAAAAGTAACTTCATAAAACCCGAACGAAATATATTGCCAACATAAAACATAAAAGATTTGAAACTGCTTATTATATAGAACATTTCTTGATATAGAAGAGATGAAATAAGTTTTGAGATTATAAAATTTTAAAAAATGGATGCTGCATTATGATACGAAATTTGAGAAGAAGTCTTTTGTCATTTTTTAATTTTATAAAATGTCTAAAATACTTTGGTAACACCGAATTTTTATACGTAAAACCGATTGAAGACTGGCTTTCTTAAAACGGTTTAATAACGCCAAATCTCTTTCTGAAGAGAGATGTATTTACTAAACCGGTAGTTTTAATGATATCGGTATGGACGTTTACACGACATCTAACCGATTTTAACTAAAACCGTTTTACCAGTGCGTGTAAACGTAGTCATGGACGCTGCTCGGGAAGTACTATACGTTTGTATAAAGAATTTTCTATAGATTGATTAGTTTAGCAAGGACAAATGCATGTACAAATACATTTTACCAATTGACTATTATGACGACTTGTTGCATATACGTATATAAAAAATTTTTTCAAATCAGAAAACTCTATTTTATTAAAACTATTTTATACAAAGGTATACATTGATATTCTGACGTATACATCATACTTCTTTTTTAGATAAAATATACCAATATATATAAAGAATTTTCTATAGATTAATTAGTTCAGCGACAGGACCAAATGTACATACAAATATATTCTATAAATTGATTATTACGATGACAGTTGCTATAATAGTCAATTTATAGAATATATATTTACGTACATTTGATTCTGTCGCTGAACTAATCTATAGAAAATTCTTTATATATACATATTGGCATATTTTATTTTAAAAAAAAGTATGATGTATACTTCAGGATATTAATATATACCTTTGTATACAATAAAACATGATGGTTTGCAAATGTCGTCAAAATAGTCAATTAACAAACACACACACACACACACACACACATACACACACACGCGCGCGCACACACACAGATATATATATATTCGCGCCGTCAGGAGCGGCGCAACTAAGGTCGCGCGAACGCTTTGACGGATATATCGCTCAACGGTGCCGAACGAGTATTACAAAGTGAAATTTGTGTATATTAACTACTACCGTATTCTTAAATGAGTCCGATTTAATTGATGAGAAGTAATGTCAATTACAAATTCAATAAATAAATAAATTTATAAATAAAATCAATATTAATTAAATGATCTAAACAAACGTTAAAAACATCAATTGACAGATATTTCCAAAACTTCTTTTCTGTCACAAATAATATTAGAAAAAATATTTACATTTGAAATACGTATTTGACGCGCGAATTTCATGCCTTGTGGTTTGTTATTTTTAAATGCTCACCGTTTGAAAATTATTGATGCCTTAAGATTTTGCTATTAATATTTTCGATTTACTTTTTCGTGAGATATGTACGTGCCGACCCCTGCGTTAACTCTGGTACACCCTGTATATATTGGTGTAGTAAAAAGAAATCCATTATTTTTCCATTCAATTTCATGCAAAAATAATGGATTTCTTTTTACTACATCTAATATATATATATGTGTATATATATATATATATATATATATATATATATATACAGGGTGTTTGGAAACTAATGATAAATCTTTTGCAGAAGATAGGTTTACAGAATACACTAAACTGATAAGAAAAATTCTCTATAATTTTATGATTTTAGTAATAGTTAATAAAATGTTAATTGCTAAAAATTGCCAAAAATTGGTTTTCAATAATTTGTTTACTTAAATACTATCAACTTTACGAAAAAACTATAAGAGACAAAAATTGTTTATTTTCTTCTCAAAAGTTCTGAGAACTTTTTCAGAATTTTTTTTAAATATGTATTATATTTTTCCATGTTGGTAAAAATAAGAAAATGCAATCATAAAAAGTTCATAAAAAATCTGAAAAAATTCTTAGAATTCTATAAGAAGAAAATAAATAATTTTTGTGTCTTGCAGTTTTTCTGTAAAGTGAATAGTATTTGAGTAAAAAATTATTGAAAACCAATTTTCGATCATTTTTAATATCTTATTAAAATTATTGCTAAAATCGTAAAATAGTAAGAGGATTTTTCTTTTCAGTTTAGTCTATTCCTATGCGAAAGATTTATCATTACTTTCCAAATACCCTGTATATAATTCACATTAAATTATTTAAGGATTAATAAATCCAGCTTCGACTGTTATAGACAATTAATTGTACAGTTCTTATTTGGTTCTCACATATATGATCTCACATATACGAAAAGTTTTTTATTGTAAAATAAAATAATAGATATAATATCTTTTAGATATTTAAAACTATAAATTTGATAAAGAAAATAATAGAAAAGAAGATTATACAGAAAGAGTGGAAAATTAAGTGGCAAAAGAGATGAAAATAATAAGTTTCATTCAAATATATATGAGCGATTAATGAAGATTTAATAAATGCTAACTAAAAAAGATTATTATATGACTATCGAATGCCCTTAAAAAAACGAAATCGACAAAAGAATGATTTATAGAGAAAAGTGTTTGAAGATTTAAACTGTAAAATTTTAATTTATTAATATATTTATTCACGATGATCTACACTTACAGTTATTTTCCAGCAAACTAAGTTACATATAATTTGATATTTGTTGGGTTATATTAAAAAAATATATATATGTAATAAAATTTCTTGTATTAGTACAATATATCATGAATTCATATATCTATATATTTCAGGAATATATATACCAACAGAAGCAGAAAAAAGATGGAATTATCTAAAAGATCGCTACTGAAAGTCATTAAATAATTACAAAAAAATTCAAGAAGCTACTCAAAGAAGCGGTGCAGCTGATATTCTAAAAAATCAATTAATTAAATCATCATTTAAGCACCATCATTTAATGAATGTTCTGAATGATATTTTTTAACATCGTGCATAAGTTATCTCTAAATTGTCATTGGTATTTTCTGAGTGATCGTTCATATATTAATTCATATTAATTATTACCATTAATTATAGATCGGTTTCTTCTATAAGAATGGTCGAAGAACCATCTATGTTGGGAGCAGTAGAGAATGAAAATTCATTGGATGAATCAATGTTTATCAATGTTCTCAATGAAGAAAATAATGAAAATGAATTTCCAAATTGTTTTCAATTTTATTAATAAATTAAGTATATTTTACATTAAAGCTTAAATATACAAGTAAATATATACACAACATATTATTCATATACAACATATTATTCTATTATATTTCGTAAAATATTTTGAGATCTTTACGTCTTCATTTATATTTGTGTCACATAATATAGATCTTTTTGAAATACTGATCTAAAAAATAGAGATATCAAACTGTAAAATTCTTTTTTAAACATTTCAATACGATATCTTACAAAGTTATTTTACCTTGAAATTTGCCTATTTTTGTAGGGTAAACAGATGATTCTTTAATTTTGTTGAGTAAATAAAATAAAACAGAAAATAATTTCAAGAATTCTTAAAATATCTTCATGTTCTTATCACTTAAATTGTAATAGAAGAAAATAAAGTTTTAATTCTTAAAAGTCAATTTTACTAAAAAATTATTTAAACTTTTGCTTACTGTGATCTTTTTACGTTCCCTTCTTTTTGATAGCCTCATTCCCCATAGAACGATTTTTTCGAAAAACTGTTATTCTAATTTCAAAGTCAGTCATTCTTTTAATTTTCATCAGTCTTTTAATTTGAAAGATTCTTTCCAGTAAGCAAGAAACATTAAAATAATGTTTAGAAATGTTAAATTTATGTGCATTTTTCGAATGTTTTTAAATAATTTGAATGTTTCAAAAACATTATATGACAACTTTGATTTTTTTGAATATTGTTAAAATGTTTTAGGAACGTTTATTGAAAACATTTTTTGAGACTGATTCTAATATTTTATTTCAGGTTAAGATAATAATATATAGTTAAAAATTGTTTATAACTTTTACTTTGAAATAATGTTAAAATCATGTAAATTTTCTCTTATTATAATGTTTCTATTTGTATTGTTTTAAATGTTTTAATTATATCAGCAGAATATGTATTATATGGAAATGAATATATTAAATTATTCGATCGAAATGATTTAATTAAAGTACGTAAATATATCAATCAATGAATATATAATCCGATTATTGAATGATGTGATCAAAATTTTAAATATTGAGTTTCTAATGATAAATATGACTCTAAATGATTTTTTATTAAATTTTTATTTAGAATCATTCATATCATTAATTAAACTTAATATTCAAAATTTTTATCACTTTGTTCAATAATTACAGAATATACGTTCACACGTATCGCCAAATTAAAATAAATTTAACAGAAGTTACTAGTTAATACGCGTATCAATGGCTGCGTTCAACGGATTCAGCAGCGAGCGAGCTATTATTGATTCTTTTAGATCATCCAATCAGGAAACATACATCAATAGCAGTAACTGTTGAGTGCTCAGAAAGCAGCCTTATTAGCGCGTATTTAATGCTTGATGTAAATGGCCATTTTGGGATTGTTGTTATTGGTTAGAGCCACGTGACAAATGTAAATATTTTATCCTTATTCAATGATTAATTCAATGATTAATAGTGTAAATTATTATTATTATTATTATTAACCCTTAACACTCACTGGAGTCTGTGAGATCCCACGAAGTTTGGTTCAGTAATTTTTTTCTATGAATTAAAATTTAGAATAACATAAAATTTATTTATATTTACACTATTTAAATTCCATTCAAAAATTTGGGCGTAATATCATCTTAACCCAAGTGACTATTATGATATTTTATTGATGTGTGATTAATTGTATGATGATACATTTGGACTAGATGAGAAAGTATTGATATCGATATTGATATATAATATCAATTGATATAGTAATGAAAATGAATTGAAATGAATTAAAATGGATTCAGATTTTCAGAAATGCGGATTTATGAATATTAAAATTCTTTTCAATCTTGAATGCATTTTTATTCATTTATAGGAATTGCATAGAGCATATTTCTATGTCTTTCAATTTAAAAATAATATTAGCATTTTCTGCAATCGTAAATACTCCTCAATTCAGAATTGTGATTAGGAAGTACAGTTTTTTAATTCAGTTAAATTCTAAAATAATATCAACAATATTTGTGTAACGTGAATACTCAATTCAATATTTTAAATATGAAACGCAGTTTTTCAATCTAATTGAATAAAAAAAGTTTTTATTTAAAAATGGACCATAAAAGCTATCTAAATCATTCAAAATTATAAGTAGAAAATTTTTCGTTTTAATTTAATTAAGTTCAAACAGGTTGTAACGTAAAAATAATTGAGCTATGCTTTTTGTTTTTTTTTTTATTAGAAGTAAAATGAATGATGATGTGAACAAATTAAGTCAAACACAGCCCCCTAACCTCCAATATTAAACTAATCATGGCGCGATATCGGCCAAGCGAGATTAGATTATCCGACATTTATCAATGTTGTCTCATAGTAATATTATATAAATTGTTCATACTTTATTATATCTGTTAAAATATATTATAATATTTTTATTAATAATATTTTTATTATATCTATATAATTTCGTTACTAGTTTAGCTGGTTGTAATTGAAGTAGAGAATAACACCTTTACCAATTGAAGAAGTGATATAGCGAGCATAACAGAAGATTCATAATCCAGAAGTTCCAATTTCGAATCCCAGTAAGGTGCGTTTTTTAATATCAATTTGAAGTTAATTTTAGATATAATTATTATAAATGTCTTAGAAATAAAATTTATAACCCTTAGATATGAATGTTTTTTTCTTCGAATATTAAACTAGTGTCAATTTGGATCCAATCCATTTCAATCCATTTTCATGGATTTAAAGTACGCATTAAGAAATGTATTTTAAGTAAGATTGATATTTTCGATTTTTCTCGATATCTGCGAAGTTATCGAAAAGTATGATATCTCTATTATTCGCACTATTAACTTTATATTTTATTTTTTATTTCAGGCATGGCACTGCAGATGTCATCACGCAGTTAAGTAGATGGATGTGAATACGATGAATTCCACGTAATAGGAAAGCTTTAACATCAAGGAGAGATGGGTTCTCCGCAAAATAATGTAATATCTTCCAAGCGCAAATCATGAACCTTCTCCATCAGGAAACTGGAGGGCGGAAGGGACTGGGTGGACGATGAGGATGGAGAGGCATCGTGACATTATCGTAGGATGTGCGATGCCTCACTGTTGCTGCCCGCCGGCCCATAGAGCGACTTACTGGTAGTCGGAGGAAATTGCCGCTCTGCGATCAATCAAGAATGCATTCAAAACTCTCCTCTGGGACCGAAGAAAGGAGGCGATGGAACATCCAAATGTCTCCTTGCCTGATTGCCATAATCGAGGATTTTTGGGAGAAAAATCGTCTCATATACACGGAGGAACGGGATTTCGAGATCGCGATGTCATGCGGGATCCCTAAGGATTCATTCTAGAGCCCTTATTATGGGATCTGGCATATGATCGCGTTCTCCGCATTGCCCTCCTGCCGGGAGCAGAGGTAGTTTGTTACGCAGACGACACTCTAGTGCTCGCAGCGGGGGATGACTGGGGAGGGGCGGCGAGCGCGCATGTTGTCACCGCCCGTGTCGTGGGCGATACTGGACTTGGGACTGGACGTGTCTCCCCAAAAAACAGAATGCATGTTTTTCCATAATGAAGAGTTTCCTCTTTCTTAGATCCTCTTTCTTAGATAGGAACGGCCTACGTCCAGATGAGCCCGATGATCAAATATCTTTACTTTGAATAGTGATACGGCTCCGGCGAGTATTTCACTACGCTCGCTTCTAAGGTGAGCAAGATGGCGGACGCGCTCGCCAGCCTAATGCCCAATCTGAGTGGTCCAGGTGCGTTGGTGCGAAAAATGTACATGAGCACGCCGTAATATCATGTCTTGTACAACGTTCCTGTAGGCGGGCAAGGCAGAGAGTCAAGAGCGTAAAAGAGCGCTCTTTAGCGTTCAAAGGAGGATGATCCTCCGCCTGCCTTGCACGTACCGGACGGTCTCTTATGCGACGGCCCTCGTGGGAGCGCGGCCCACTGACCTAGCGGCGAACACGCAGGCCGGTAGTTACTCCTGCATTGGGGCACGAAAAGTAGTTCCGTTTTCACGAACCGTGGAGGCGATCAAGCTGCAAGAGAGGCTGCGTGCCCACAACCGTTGGGTGCTCCGCTTAATGAACTCCAAGAGCTGTGGCACTGGAAGATCAGGGCTCTCGCGTTCTGCCTGCGAAAGTGGATTGTGCCGATAGAGCGTAGGGCGGACTGTCGTACAGGATGACACAGATGTTCACCGAGCACGGATGCTTCGGTGAGTATTTATGTCGAATAGGACATAACTTTCACAGCTGGAGTATTAAGTATAATAGTTTCAATACAAATCCGAGAAAAAAACATTGTCAAGCACATAAGGACTGTCCAAGAAAAAACCTTCCCACACAAAAACTTACATATCCTCCAAACCACTTGACCGATTTTCAAAAGCAAACCCATTTTAGAAACGTTTTTTAATTACAATTAAAACTATATTTAAAAAAATTTTTAAAAACTACTTTTGACAAAAATTTTTAATTTTTTCTGGAATCCCCTCCATCATACTTTTTATGGTGATCTCGGTCACTTCCTCGGATGCCCTCTTTCTTTGCTGTTTTTGGACTCTGAAACCCTTTTTCCTTCCAGATCCTTCTTTACGATTGATAGTCAAATCTTCCTTGAAACGCCTAATGACTATTGACACCGTTTTCCTGCAAACTCCCGCCTCCTGCGCGATTTTGATGAAACTCCACTCCGAGTGTTTTTGAAAAATTTTGATTATGGATTTGCGTGTTTCTACTTCACTTGCCATTTTGCAACTGAGAACAAAGCGATTACGAAACTGTTTCAATCGTTTCTTACATTCATTGCAAAGCCTACTAAATTAAAAAATTGTTTTTTTTTAAAGGTTTGGAGGATATGTGACTTTTTGTGTGGGAAGGTTTTTTTTTTTGGACAGTCCTTATTACGTTACTTGAAACAAACTAAAAACTTCGGTTAAATATTTTGTAAAACCCATGAAAGTTTGAAAACATTTGTAGATGTCGATTGGACTGGCAGTCGAAGATCACATTCGGACATTACACTTGCAGGAGGATCGATTATGTGTGTTCTTAAAGCGTAAAAAATCAGTTACCTTATCTACTATGGAAGCCGAATATATGATTCTGTCCGATGCCACAAGAGAGGTCGTACACGTTAGAAAACTATTTGAAAAAATAGGTTTTTCATTTTATATCAGAGACGTTACGCCTATAGTCTGTGACAACAAAAATGCCATTACGTTATGTAAAGAAAATACATACACCAAAGAAGCAAATACGTTGACATCATCCATTTCCATTTGTCCAGGGAAGCGTAAGAACAAAAATTAATTAATATTTAATATATTCCACAAAGGAAAATATTGTCGACATAGTCACTAAAAATTTTAACAAAAGATAAGTATATAAAATGTGTGTAAATGTTAAATTTAAATTGATTTATAGCATGCGTCAACGTGTACTCTTTTTCCTAAATATTCATTATAAATCACTCACCGAATTATTACATATTTTTATTTTAGCTGAGTGTGTTGATAGAGTGTAAGGGAATCAATCCAGTGTATATAATTACCGACTTAGATAAACTGAACTTAAATAAACTTTATGAAAGTCAAAAGGCATACTTAACAAAAAAACCTATTGGCTTGCTGTGATGTACATAAAAAGGAAATAAAATATAGTCTTAGGTCTAATTCGTGCTATATGTGTGTCCTCCCTTGGTCATATTCTCAACAGGAATAAAAGAAATTGCGAAATTTTTTAAAAACTTATCCTTATTCGTAATTTAATGATTACAAATGTAAATGTATATTAATCTTTATAAATGTATATTAATTTTTAATCATTTAAATTATTCTTCTTACATTTATGCTTTCTTTTTTTTTTAATGAATATATATCTATTTCATTTTAAATACAAAAATTTTAAAGGTAACACAAATAAATAAGATCTGTTTCTTATTTCTGCACTAAACTTTGAGAAGCACCATACCGCATCATAATAATCACTTGCGCAGTACAATGCGTGTACTTAAGCCTTGCTATGTACTAAAGGAAGGTTAGATTAAGTTTTACTATAAAAATATGTAGAAAGCTAAAAAATTTTAATAAAAATAAGATTACATAATTTCATGGATCGTATATTAATTTTATGAAGAAATTTAAAATGTATTATGTCATTTACATAGAAAAACAGCAATTTCCCCCTTCCCATAAAAAATAATTTTTCGAAAAAAAACCGAAATTCTTCAGATTTTTCCAGCAAAAAAGCAGGTTTTTTTAAACTACAGAAGCGACTTTCATCTCATCTCTTCTCTTGCTAAGGAGCGTATGACTTTCCACGCAAAGTGATTCTCACCACTTCCCTCCCTGGCAAGAGACTTCCATGCAAAGCGACTTTTATCCCACTTCCGCTCTCTTACTTTAGAGGCGCACGACTTTTCACGACTTTTCATAATAACTTATTTTAAAGAAATTCCAAATATATAATTACAAATATTAATTTAAAGAAATGCCAAATATATTTAAATAAGATATATTTAAATAAGATAACATTTTTATTGTCCGTCACAAAGATCGGCCTGATAAAATAGTGCCAAATTTTCGTCCTGTGTCCTCCCGATATGGAGGGCAGGTGTGTTGGTGCTTATCGACTTCTGAGCGATTTCTATTGCTGCATTTCGCGGAAAATTATTATTTCTATATTAAATTCATATATTTATTGACTCAATTAAATATAATTTAAATTAAATATAAATTTCGGAACGATTCAAGCTTTAGTTCGCTTACGTCAATTCTTGTATTAATTTCTTTCCCAAAATATAATCTATTATGTCAAACGTTTCAACCTTCAATAAGGGCCTTCTTTGTGACACAATTTAAAATATAATTATATACAATATGATAACCTATATCTTCATATTCGAAGAACAATTTAATCGTTGTCTAATGTCCTCACTCTATTATTATATAGACTTCTTAGTGATCTGCTTTAAGATGTCTTGTACAGTTATGTTATTCCTTGTCCACCAATGTACATCTGATGTAGATTCGTTGTATAAATAAATCGATTCAACGGAGAGATTCATGCTTCCTAAACCATGTACAATAAAGACAATTTCATGTTGAAAGTGTCATTATGTAAAATATGATTGTTATATCATTATAATCAATTATATATATTGTTAGCAATTTTAGTTATTATCTAAATTATCTAATTTCCTCCAACAAAAGATTCATCCAACAACTTTAAAATGTGTAACTTTTCACATTGTCGACTCAATACACACACAAGAATACATTAGTTACATATTATCTATTCTGTTAGTTGGAAACATAATAGATCGAGTGGGGGATAAATGTTCCAGGATGAGAAAATAGGTATCCGATAACAATTCGATATCGTTTTTTTGTTTATTTAATACTAGTATCTGTTTTTTGATGTGTATCATTTCTGATACAGATCTTTTAACATATGAGAACTCGTTGTCTAAAATTTTCACACTTTCCCAATTAAATTCATAATTTTGGAAATCTATGTTCTGAAATCACATTGGATGAATTACATTTCTTATTTATATTTATATTTTATACGTTCGTTAATCCTAATTTTTAATTGACGCTTAGTTTGTCCATACGTACGAGTAGCTTCACATTTTTGGCAATCAATTGTGTATACCATGTCACATTTATTCATTATTAACGTCATCTTTATCCGTCACAATGAATCTATTCAATTTGTAAGGAATTGTATATGCTTATTATAACTTTGTTTGCTATGATAGAAAATCCGTCAGTATTTTTATATATGAAAGCACTTTTTACATATGAAATAGTGAAAAATTTATTTAATCAACATATTGCTTCTTCTTCTGTTTCCTATTTTCATTTTTATTAAAATAGTATTTAAGTTTCTTATTAATAGTCTTGAAAAACTTAAAGGATAACAATTACGTAACAATGTATTAATTTTTTTCATGCAGGTTTTTTATCTGAAACCATGGATGTACTACATTAGTTTATTCATCATTCCGAATACTCCTTTCTTGGAAGTCAAAGGGTGATGTGAATTATAATTTAGGTATCTATTTCTATATTATTATTTTTCTTACAAGTCTCTTTAAGACTTTATTATCGGCGATTAAGAGAAATAGTTCAGATACCTGAACGGACGTCAAGAAAGAGGACTGAAGACTGGAGATGTGCATCGGAGATATGAAATTACTACAGGAAGGGCACGCAGGTGACACTGCTTTGATTTTTTGCAATAATATTCTGTTTGTGAGCATATGTTCCTATGTTGCCGGATTTCTTCTTGTTAAAGGTACTTCTTAAGGAGGGAAAGACTCGAGCAAAAGGACGGATCCACTTTTTGCCATAAAACAAGCAGGAGATCCTGCTGGAGAAAGCCTCTGCTGGGAGAGGACACACTAATGCGGAAGCAGATGTCACACAACGGAAGAACTCATCACATCCTAGAAGTCCTCCGCCCAAATAATGCAGAGGAGAATTTTGCGAGCCACAAAAGCCAGCCACAAGTCATATCCCGCGCGCAAGAATATAGGGCGCACGACGTGACAACGACTCGTAAGGACGCACGGACTCGCGAGATAGCTCGTGACTAATCAGGCTTATCAAGTGAGCTTACGGTGTCTGCGTGCCCCCGAAAGGACTTCGGGCCTGTCTTGTGCTATAGCGAACTCGAAAGCTAAATGTGCGAGGACACAGGACGTCCCAATAGTGATTGCGAAGTGGAGAATGAGAGACGAATTGCCAGGGGAGAATTCCGTGGTGAGACGAGCGCAGCACATAGTATTGTAAAGCCGCCGCTTTCTAAAATCGAAGGAATCGCACGTATCCGCGAGTGTATCATTTTGTTTTGTTGAGTTTGATATTGTAGCGAATAACATAGCAGCGCGTGATCATATCATCCCGCCGGATCATACAGGTTTCGTTAATTTCAAGTCAGTTTTTCTACGCCCATCGTGGCCACAGCCAGGTCATTTTGTTGTATTGTATCATTGCGTCATAATTTTGTGCCGCGTTTGAGCGTCGGAATTGTGTTAGATATTTAGATTAGGTAATGTTCTTGCTCTAAAATCTTCATCTTCCGGCAGTTCTCATCATTCTCGCGGTCAAGTTCGAGGCCAGAAGTGTTTCGCGTTAAGCACAGTTGACTATTACAGCGATTCGCATTCCGATTAATTTTTTTAATTATCATATCAACGATTCATAGATTCACTCAGAAATTTGGATCTCATACTGCCGAAATCGAAAATCTGTGTATCTAATATCGCGTGTCGAGAATTCCGTTTAGAGGGGCAATTACGCCTCATTAACGCTTTATATAATGTATGTAATGTATCGCTAATCTGCGTGTACGGAATAGTGTAAACGAACGATAGAATATATTTGTTATCATTACTTGTTACTTTTTGTTATCATTACTTGTTACAAACTCTGTATATTTTAATGTTGCATTGCTCTGCTCATTCTTCAAGATATCTTCCCGATCATAAATCACTCCCTCAATCTCGTGACTGAGCAATCGGTTATTCGAGTCCGCGTTTCGTGATCCTGTAGAGATCTTTATAATTCAAGTAAAATCTTTTGGCTAATTCTGAGAAAGAGTAGCACACTCTCTCGTGCGCAATATTCGGTATTGACAGTTAAGAACTAGTGGAAGAGCTAGTTGTCAGGTTATTTGATATATTGTCGATTTTAAATACAGGATTATGATTATTGGCAAAAACTGTAAAGAACTACGATTATGAGTGCACGATAAAGTTGCATCATGCTCGTGAGTGCGGTCGCAAACTTTGTTCAAATATTTTTGGCATTAAACTTCTTTGTCAGTAAAAATCCATTTGAAGGCATTTATTTGATGTCATTTAGAGTGTTTCTGCAATTCATGAAAATCAGGCGTTTGGCATTTTCGGAAGTTTATCCCAATAATACAATAAGTAATAAAAATATTTTAAAAAATATGACATCAAGAATGACATCAAGAATAAGTAAATATTTACATTTTGTCATACCGTTCCCCCCTCTCATCCTTCAGAATAACTCTCTGTCCTTGGTTTGGTTAGGATATACTCTCTCAGATTTCTCTTCGGTAATACATGCATATGCAGCCATAGAATATGAAAATATTACCTTGATCAAAAAGTTCCCGGAATTCATTCAGAAAATTCAAAATACAAGTTTTATTCATCAAAAGTGATATTGTCTCCTTCAAAGTACTCGACTGCAACGCACTTATGCCAACGCTTGATCCAGCTCTCGAAACATTTCTGGAACTCTATTGTCGGTATAGCCATCAGAGCCGTCTTCGATTTTTCCATTAGCTCCTTTCGGCTGTTAAAATGCGTTCCCCGTAATGGTTTTTTTGACTCGATCGAACAGAAAAAAATCGCAGGGAGCCATATCAGGTGAATTCGATGGCTGTTGGATGGTATTCGTTTTGTCAAAAATTCACGGATAATGATGGCATTGTGCGACGGTGCGTTATCATGGTGTAAAATCCACGAGTTGTTTGCCCACATATCCAAAATCGAAAATACGTGTAGAGGTAGTGTATTCGAGACGGCGTAACTTTTACAAATGTCAAGCTATAGTGATAAAATTTGGTGGGAATGTCAATGATAGATGTGGCAACCTAACCAAAAAAACAGAACTCAAATCAGCTGACTCAGAACATCACCTGATGGTAATTCCGGGAATTTTTTGACTACAGCGCATCTTAGTATTTCACTATTGTGTTTTCCTAACCTCAATGGTCCTCAACCTTTACGTTTAATATTGGATATGAGAAAAAGTTCGTGGCGATTTTTTAATAAAATTAAAGTGTTTTTCTTAGAGTATTGAAATCAATTTATTTAAATATGCTCCATTATTTTCTATAATATTTTGCCATTTTTGGAGCAGAGCCATAATTCCATCGCGATAGAACTTCTGTGGCTTCTGATCGAAAAATTGCTTCAAGTGATTTTCACCTCTTTTGAAGCTAGCTTTACACCATTAAGAGAGTTCTGCAGAGATAAAACAAATGATAGTCTGAGGGTGCTATACGGTGGATACATTAAAACTTCCCAGCCAAGCTCTCGCAATGTTTGCTGTCATCGAAAATGTGTATGGTCGAGCGTTGTCGTGATGGAAGACAACATCTCTCCTATTGATTAATTCTGGCCGCTTCCTCTCAATTGTTTGTTGTAATCTCTGCAGTTGTTCACAGTAGAGTTCAGAATTAATTGTTTGATTGGACGATAACAGCTCATAGTGAACGATTCCCTTCCAGTCTCACCACATACACAACATCACCTTCTTCCTCGTCAATCCAGGTTTTGCGATTGCTTGCGCCTTCTCTCCTTTCTTTATCCACAATCTTTTTCTAGTTGGATTGTCGTAGGTGATCCATTTTTCATCACAAATTATCATTCTCTTCAGAAATGGCTCAATTTCATTCCGTTTCAGTAGCGTATCACAAATGTTAATTCGGTCCATCATGTTCCTAACACTCAACTCGTGAGGAACTCAAACATCGAGCTCCTTTTCCAGTTTTGTGTAAATTATTTAAAACTATTTTGTGGTCGATGCCTAGTTCCCTGGCAATCTCCACAGTGCTCTCATGCTCGACTTTTATCATGATTTCATCGGACTTTTCAGTGATTGGTCAACCGGAGCGAGGTTCATCTTTCACATCGAAATTTCCAGCATGAAAGCGAGCGAACCATTTCCGTACTGCTGATTTTGATAGAGTATCTTCACCGTAAATAGCACAAATTTTTTCACAAACCTGTGCAGCATTCTTGCCTTTATCGTAGTGATCCTGCAAAATGTAGCGAATTTTTTCCTTATTTATTTCCATTTTCAAAATAAAATAACTTTTGATCCACTTCACCGATTTCAATCTTTTTCGGCTCAAAACAAAGATTAAAATGTCACTTTTTAA
>Ga0157363_1002967_pt1 | contig 15145 bp, 11 predicted proteins | sample AttsexASBM1_FD_111477 | JGI IMG/M metagenome (GOLD analysis project Ga0157363, IMG submission 111477) | Fungus gardens microbial communities from leaf cutter ant in Ribeirão Preto, State of São Paulo, Brazil - Atta sexdens ASBM1 | ecosystem: Host-associated > Fungi > Mycelium > Unclassified ...
ATATATATATATATATATATATACTTATAAATGCTATTAAATATTAATTTCTCATTTACAGTTTATCAGTCAGCGTAAAGAGAAAGCAATATGCTTTAATTGGGATAATTTTGTTTAAAAAATTACATATCTAAAGGCCTTTCTATTAAATTTAAAATTTTAAATTAAACTAAATTTTTGAATTTTAATTAATATCTAAATTTAGATGACACATGTACATTTCTAAATGTAGGAGACACTTGAAATAGTTCATTAAAGTTGAAATGCATTTTTTACACTTCATAAAGCTTGCCTCCTAACTTTCATCTTAATATATCTTAAAATCCAAAATTATTGTTCTTAGATTCTTAGATATTTATTCGATGTTTATATCAATATTCATAGTTATTTATTTATATCGCTTTCTAATATATAGCGAATTATTAGTCACAAATAAGTGTTAAACTATCTTGAATTATATATTAATAAATTTTGTTCTTGCGTATAATTTTAAATAATTTACAAATTTTGATAAATAGAAACCTCTTTTTTCCATATTACCATCGTGGATGAACTTGATGAAAACTCCATTGCTGATAAGCATTATTTATGTCACATGGCATCAAAGATAACTGCTGAGTTTGAGGATGAAGTGCAATACATTTTTTATATACTCTATGTAATAATGTTTTTGTTTTCTGCAAAAACGAATTAACATATATTAATAATATTCAGGTAAGGTTTTTTATATATTAAAAATTTTTCTTATCAAAAAATAATAAACTTACTTCATCGTACTGCCATGGACCGTCTACAGTTCCCAGACGACAAAATGCATATTTTATACGTTGGCCGTCTGCATCAATGCATCTTTCACCAACACCCAATTGGCCCTTGGCATTCAGCCTGATAAGCTAATAAGAAATATATATTAAAGGTTAATGAGAAATATTAGAAATACAGAGATAATAAAGCATGGAATAAAGAAATTAATAAGTTATATTAAGAATAAAAAATAAAATATTTGTAAATACTTGATTATTTCCAAACCCATGACAGTGGGAAGTAGCCATGAGACTTGGAGGTGAGTGACCCATAGTATCCAAACATGATCCAGATGCCGTATTACGTAACTGAAAAAAGTATTGTCATTGTTGATATGAAAATTACGTAGAAAATTTGTTGAGGAAATTTTAACATATGCGCTTTTGGTCAAACATACTTCTCCCCAGTGAATATTTGGTGGCAATTCTGGAAATTTATCTAGCACATCATATGCTACATTATCGATGAACCATTGGAAGCTCTTACATTTCTTACGTTTTTTAAAAGCTAATTGTTCGGATATATCACCATGATCGAGCAACCGAGCCAGAGGTTCTCTGGTATAAAAGAATTCCTTGTGTTTCTCATCGAACCACGTTTCTATAACTCTTTTATAATTCTATAAAAACAATTTACTTTATAACTTCTTTTCTTTCGATAAAGATATATATATATATATATATATATATATATAGATGTATCTATAGATGATATAACTCACAATAGTTATCAATGGTCCTTTCTTTTTTTGAGCAAGTTTACCGAATGTGTAAGGCATAAATCCTCGGTAAACATGCCCAACATGTGAGCATGGAACCCACAAAATACTTCCACCACATTGCCATATCTTAAAGGATAATTCAAAATTTTCTCCTCCCCAAACGAGTAATCCTTCATCGTATCCACCCAATGATAAAAAGTATTGTCGACTTATGGCAAATAAACCACCAGCGTGCGTAGGTGATCTGTAAGTATATGAATGAAATAATACAGAAGAGAAATATCGATATAACTAAATAAGATTATATATGTAGAAACAGAAATTGTACCTGTACGGCATACTGTCATGTGCACGCGTTTTGGATTCTCGCCTGGGCAATTCGTTCTCTTTATACAACATTCCCCATTCAAATATTCCTCTATACAAATGTCCTTCTTGATACACAGGACGATACTCAAAAGTTTTGTGATCAATGCCGTCTATCACAGGAACAGTCATTACGTTTCTAGAAGAAAAGGAATGTATAATTTAGAAGAAAAATATTACAAAGTTATAGGTATTATTTTATTACTTCCTATTGATAGTATATTTCAATTTTTTCTAGTTACAAAAACATCAATATTCTTCCATTTCTCAATATAAATTATTTTACCTATTTTCAGCAATTGGCGCTAAAAGCGGAGGCAGCCAATTCACATTAACTTCGCAATGAGCATCTAAAAACACTATTACTTCGCCTTTGGCCTCACGTGCTCCTCGAGATCGCGTTCGTATTAAACCTTGTCTCTCGTGATTTCTAAGTAATCTAACTTTTCCTCCCCATTGTTCAATATAGGAATCTAAATCACTTTTTAAATTCTCTGGTAATAATTATATTATTTATCATATATGTTAACTATCAAATATTTCCAAGTATAAATACTATAGCATTTCATGAAGGAATATACCTTTATCAGAAAAATCATCAACAAGAAGAACTTCTTCAAGTAGCTTTGATGGAGTACGATCTATAACGCTTTGAATAGTTCGCAATAAAACAGACCAACCTTCGTTGTGAAAAACTATAATAACACTGGTACGTGGTAGCTCTTCTGGATAGTTCCAATGCTTACATCTATATTATATAAAGAAAAATATAGAAGTTAAAAGATAGATCAGAAACTAATACTATTAGGTGTACAAGATGGAACTTACTGTGCAAGTCTAGTATCTGGTATCGATCTCGACAATGAGATTTCATCAGAACATACCATATTCATACCATAATCAGATTCCGATTGCTGGACATCGTTCAACTGATCATCTCTTAAAATATGTGGTTTACCACTTTCTCCAGGACCAGATCTAACTGGTACATCTCGTGGTTCATAATTTCCTAAACCTTCTATGAGCACTGGTATCTGCATAATATTAAAAAGAGATATAAAAGCTGACCAACAAAACGCATAGGTAATATAGTATAACGTAGTGAATCATTATCATGTTTGCCAATATTAAATAAAAATGAAATGTTTCACCATGTTATTTGTGTCTTTTGATAAAAAGCATATTTAATATATATATATAAGGATAGAAAGATCCAAAAGATTGTCAATAAAAAATTGTTTAGCATAAATATTTATAAAATAAATTAATATTAATTTACATTAAAGTAAATACTTTACCTCTCTCTTTTCACGACTTTGTGACCAATATTCTTTTATATTGTTCATATGATCGTCCGAGGAGAAATTAAGAAGAATGTATAAAACTAGCAATGTTAGAGAACTGCCAATCAATACATGGAACAAGCGGTTTCTTCTAAACTGCACAATCCTCATCTTCTCCAAATTATATATATCTAAAAATTTAAACAATTTATTTAATACTGTTTTTTTTTATTTTTGGAGCTCTAACACGATATTTTTTAAAATTTTGTCAACGCTACGTATTATTTCAAAAATAAATCAAACTGTAATTTAATCGCTGTATAATGCGTTAACGCGAGACTAACCTTATCTTATTTTTAGCTAATAATTCTGATGAATAAATATACCTTTCGTCGGAAAAAAGAAACTGAGACAATTCAGAATCAGCTCAATAGCATACATTCGTCAACGTGTCAAACATCAATAATTACACGTTGCAAACCTACATATTCAATTGTATCAAAACTGCAATATCTTTATTTGCATAAAAGAAGCCAACGTGTCGCCAGCTGTCGCGTACTAAAAATATGAAGATAGAGACGCATTTGCAGAGCGCAGATTTTCGCATGCTCATCTCCATGTTTGCGCGATTTCTCGCGCAAATCATGAGGTTTGTTTTCTGTGACTGAACTAGTGTACACTTTTGGAACTTAAAATGAGATAGATATACGTTTGATATTTGTTTAAAGCGAGAAAGAGAGTACTAGAACAGTCTAGTGCAGAAATGAAAACAGACCAATAGTGAAGAAATTTGGCTCAAATATGGCGACGAGCAATAACTTCGCATAATCAAAGAAATAGAAAACAAGGAACAACAGGAAATTGTAGCGTATTCATAGTCCGTTCTTATATTCAAGACCGTCTTAAGTACGATCTTAAGATGTTCTCTAGATTCATAATCGAAAAATAAGACGATACTTGAATAAAATCTCAAGTTAAAACTTATCGAAGATGATCTGATTTCAAAACGTCTTGAACTGTCTTGAACCATCTTAAACTACAATATAACCAGTAGAGATATTCAGCGAAAAAATGCGTAGTATAGCTGCGCTTTTGTTTTGGGCCATTTCCAATGAAATGCAAGATGACAAGAAAGTATATATTAAAAGTTCATGGCGTTTTTTTAATGCCATCTAATGGGAAAAACGCCACAAACTTTTTCCCATACCTAATATTACACAGATTCAGTATGAGCAGATATCCGTGGCAAAAGAAGACAATTTAAGAGTTGCGTCATAAATATTTCTAAAAAATGAATAAAAAAAAGAAAAGTTATGTTACGTGCAGTATTATACTTTTATAATTAGGTAAAATCACAAATATTTTTTTTTATTTTATATCTACATTTATGTAAGTAAAATTTATATTATATTTTTGATATTTTTTTTATGAAAAATAACTAAATAAAAATGTTTGTTTCATAATTATTATTTAATAATAATAATTACTTAATAAATTTGATTTATTTACTAGTTCTTACTATTTTCGAATTAATTTTATTTCATTAGTTAGTATTTTTGTAAAATTTTTTAGTGTGTGGGATTACATTATTAAGGGACATTATATCCTCTTTCGGTCCTGGATTTTTCAAACGTAATATAGCGGATGCTCACGTGACTGCAACGCGGAAATCAAAGGTGCTGATACGAAGTGTCCCTACTGATTATATTGTGTCTTGAACCATTTTATTTTTTGACTATGAATCTAGAGGACATTTTAAAACCGATTCTACTAATGTGCTCTTTGTTTCCTATCTCTTGTCTTTTGCTTCTTGCTTCTTCCCTCTTTACAATAGTTTTATCGACAATTGTATTTCTTGCTCTGTGTTTCCTGTTTCTTCCGAAGTTCGTTAACTTTTATCTCAGACAACATAAAACAAAAAACCGGAAGTAGAAAAACCGGAATAAGAAGCAAAAAAATAAGATGTAAAAAAATAACAAAAAGCAAGAAACAGGAAACAAAAAACACATTGTAGAATAAAAACATAAGACCGTATTTAAGATGATCTTGAATATTAATCTAAAGCCTAATGTCCACGATGCTAGAAATCGATCCAAGATCTGGGACAGAGAAAGAATTAACAAATCATATTTGAACAATTTGATCACATGATCAATGCGATTGGTCAATTCTTTCTTCATCCGAGATCTCGTTTAAGAACGGACTATGAATACCGCCTGTTATATTGGAACTGATCAATTGCATTTTGCTATTCAGCAGAAACCAATCAGTCATTGACACTTAATCGACCGACTAATAAGTTAATCAAAGTTGGTGAGATTAATCTTTAAGACTAATGCGGCGCTCTGATTGGTTCGTGATTTCTTAGGACGCACGTTGTCTTGAATATAAAAAACGGATTATGAATACCAGCCTGTTTCGAGTCGTGAAATTGACTGATCTTTCCTTGTATAAGAAGTAGAACCATTATACCATATAACGAGAAACAATAACACATTTTTTTACATTGTGTTTGCGACCTATTATTTTCTAATTTTGATGGGCTGTTACATAATAATTATAAAGTATTTGCGTTGTCTAATTTACGTCAGTTCCATTTTCGGCCGCTAGGCGCGCTGGAGAGAATCTTTGCTAGCTTTGCGTCACCAATATTAACATTTTTTCTTTACAAGTTCTGACAAGTTCATAGCAATTAGTATTAGTCTCGCGAGATCATTCGAGTGGGTAGGATATGATTCCTCTCATCTCGGATTGTGTCATCTTAATTATATTTTTGAAAAGCGTTGCCGGCTTTGACTGTGTCTTGCATTACACTACTTACAGTCCTATATTAGATACTGGCCGTATCGTGGCGTGTTGCCACAGGAGCCATTAACAAGGAAAAAGAAAAAGTTTATAGCAGACAAAGATATCCTAAAAATGATTGAATATATTGAACACTACAGGTTTCCACCAAATAGTATGTTATAAAATTTCATGATTTACTTACGAAAGAATAAGATGAAATTGATAATGAATTTCATCGATTTCTTTAGATTATCAATTTGAGGCTGTCCGCCTGAAAAGTTTCCATATCTGGCCCCATTCATGGAAGAAGTCGGAAGAATTCGCAGCGGCTGGATTTTTTTATACTGGTGAAAGCGACATAGTGAAATGTTTCGAGTGTGGTGACGAATTATGGAAATGGAAAGTGGAAGACGATCCGATGGTTGATCATCAGCGGTGGTTTGGCAAATGTAGGTTTATTCGTAAAATTCCATGCGGCAATGTGCCAATTAGTACAGATTCTAGCGCAATTCCAGCATCTGTGCCGGAAGGCGTGGATGAATGTGGAATTTATGTTCGGACAAACATCCCTAAATCCAGTTCAACTCATGGAGATCAAGAGAATTTTAGATTGAAAGAACTTGCATCAAAACCGAAGTATCCAGAATATGTCAATTATGCTGCTAGATTAGCATCGTATAATAAATGGCCCAAAGCAATGTCACAAACTAAAGAAGAACTGGCAACTGCTGGTTTTTATTATTCTGGAAGTGGCGATGAAACATTATGCTATTACTGTGGTGGAGGATTAATGGATTGGGACCCATATGATGATCCTTGGGTAGAACATGCCAAATGGTTCAACCATTGTCCTTATTTGCTTGTAATTAAAGGATTAGAGTTTGTAAACAACATTAGGAAACCATATACTGAAACAGTAAGCTTTTAATGAAATTGAAATATCGTATTGTATCAAAATGATTAGTCAGTACTTTATGGGATTTAAATGGTAATATAATAATTTATTTATATGCTGAAATATGTGTTTATGTTGTGTGTTATATAAAAATAAACAGGCACTTAATAAAGACTTTAATAGTTGGTTCAGTTTGTAGATTATTATGTATATGTACATATATATTAGGTGTAGTAAAAAGAAATCCATTATTTTTGTATGAAATTGAATGGAAAAATAATGAATTTCTTTTTACTACACCTAATATATATATATATATATATATATATATATATATATCTTTTATATATATTTATATATGTACATTTATTTGCTTTTGCAAAGAACGAGCATTATTATTTTTTTTCAAATGAAATATTAGAATTATACAATTTATATATTTGTGTAACAGTTTAATCTCTTTAAAAAATTATGAAATAAATGTGTTGAAAGACAATCAATCTTAAATTGTTTTTTAGGAAACCGGTGCATCTTCAGTTAATGAATTGGATAAGAGAGTGGAAAAAGATGATAGTGAGAGTATTGCTAGCGAAAGGACTCAAAATTCGCTTTCTGAAAAAACTATTGCAGAAACAAGTACTATAACAGGCAAAGCCAATCCTGAGGAACAAATACAGGTTGACAAACCACGCAACAAAGATGCAACATTATGCAAAATTTGCTTTACTAGAGAATTACGTATTGCATTTATACCATGCGGACATTTATTGGCGTGTGCAGAATGTGCCAGTAATATGAAAATATGCGGTATATGTCGTAAGGATATTGAAATTGCTGTACAAGTGTATTTCACGTAGGGAGTGTCTTTGTAACACATTCCATATGAATTGTGCAGCAGAATTTTTTATCTATCATTATGAAAACTGGTAGGAGCTAACAAGAGCTTTTTATGGCACTTTAAAACAAAACTAAATCACACGATTCATGTAGCATACAAATCAACAAATACAATAACATCTGTTGATCTGCTATATAAATTATGTGATTTAGTTTTGCTTTGAAATGCTACAAAAAGCTCTTGTCAACTCCTTTCATCCTTCTTTCCTTCCTGCCTATTGTCCGTAATTGAGCGTTGTGACTTCTCTCATATGCCTGTGGTGAGCACTTTGATTGTACACAGTTATAAGGGACCTACAATTTAACGATTTCGAACGACAATTTTGTTTAAAGAAGTGTACATGGAAGGATATACTCTTCAGTGGTTTGTCATTGCCTGTCGAGAGGCGATACGAATGTTCAAAAAATTTTTCAGTTCTGCCCGAGAACGATTCCGTAACTGTTTTACATGTCTACCGACAGATGTGTCATTACACAGCTTTTTTACCATCTAAAATATCTATGCAACGATACCGACAACTGTAGACGTGTAAAAACAGTTACGGAATCGCATTCCTGGGGTCGAACCCAGGATCTTTGGCACAGCAGTCTTATGCACTTCCTGCTACGCCACACTCGCATTCAAAGATTTAGACTACGGTTCACTTGATGCTATGAATGCTTCGAAGTATTTGTAGTGTCAAATGAATCGCATCCTAACGTTTGTGAAAATAATTGTTTTCCAAATAATCCGTAATAACTTTAAATATTACAAATAAATAATGCGTTATAATGCTTCATATTTTTTTCTCTTTCTTTCATGATGTATATCTTTTCATGAGATATATAGCAATATTAAGACAAAATAAAAAATAGAGTAAAAAACGGGCAAGAGTCTTAATATGCGGTAATTGGTGTGATTATCATATACAAAGTTATGTAATAGATACAATCGAAATATAAATGTATATGATAATTGCAATTATCAATTACTGCGTATTAACTTTTTATTTGTTTCAAGAGCCCAATTTGAATTATTAATTTGATATAGCAATATTCATGAAAAAAAAATCATGCATTCCATTTCGAACATAATGTACCTGATATATAATCATTTTATCCTTTAATGCCCATTTTCACCAAAATAAATTAATTTCAGCTTACGTTACTTCGTTATTTCAGATTAACTTTCTACTAATCTCTGTTTAATTTTCTTTTTATCTTTTTCTAATTTAGAACTAAAAAAAAACAAAGAGTATGTTAAAGTTAAACTACTATCGGTGAAAATGGGCATTAGTGAACACAAAGATAAAATGATACTATCATGTGAAACGGAACGCATTCCAATACATTCTTGTGCATTTCAGTTGCACCAATGTCACTTTGACTTTAAGCGAGACTTAAAACTCTTTGTCTCGTTTTAAAACCAAATGAGACAAAGAATTTTAAGCCTCGCTTAAAATAAAAGTAACGTTGATGCAATCGAGCCTAAATGAGTAATAAACTAATAATACGATATTAATTTCATAATTTATTAGTTTCATAGACATGTACATATGTTTAAAACTTAACAATATTCGATTTTTATTTAAAATTTATTTTAATTTTAATGATATCATCTGAGTTTGATTTTCAATAGAGATGATAATTGCAGAGGAAAAATTGTAATTTTTTGGCAATATATAAGATATTATATCATTAAAAGTATGCATACTTATTTATACAGCTTTTATATAATAAAAAATCACGAATTTAATAATGTATCATCGAAATATTTATGTTAATAAAATTTTCATAAATTTTTATTAATTGTCGGTAACGTCATCGTTCTTCAATTATCCCCGCACTCCATTGATAGTCACAAAATTTGCCCAGGGCCGAGGGTCTTTAATAGTGCACACTCATTTATTGTGAAATACATTCACACGTACATTAATCTATATACATTTATCTTTCGAGTGTAAATAGTGTTATAAAATACAGATCGGCCGTATAACAATTTGTCCCTAATTCGCACACACTATTAAAATGTCATTATAATATAAATACAATTATATACAATTATATACAATTATATAGTAAGACTGTTATGTAGAAGACTGAAAAACATCACGACCGATTAATGGAATTTATGATTTCGAGCCTACGTCAAGGGCCAATTGCTGTTGTACTTTGACCCTTGACTTAATCAACGAGTTTTTTAGGACTGTTTTTTCGTCGATACTTTTATTTAGACTTTCAGTTTTATATACAATAATCATGTCGGATACCGTTAGTCCTATTAAATATTTCTTAAGTGGTGGATTTGGCGGAGTATGCACTGTAATAGCTGGCCATCCTCTGGATACCATAAAGGTGAGGTTATATTTTATTAATTGACCAGCTTATTAAAAATTGAATGTAAAATTGACATATTGCTTCTCTTTTTCTTATCTACATTCTGTCTAAATATTGCAGTTTGCCTTCTACAAGAATCATGTGCGTTTTGTAAGACATTGCTCTATGTATTTAGGTACGGCTCCAGACAATGCCAGTTCCAGGACCCAACGAATTGCCTCTCTACACTGGTACATGGGACTGTGCTAAGAAAACAATCACGAAAGAAGGAATACGTGGTTTATATAAGGGTATTTATATTTGTACTGAACATCACGAATATCTTGTCAAGCTTTTTCCAATTCAATATTAAGATTATAAAGATATTTGTATAAAACCTTAAATTATTGCTATAAACATATCGACATTTTGATAATTGTGTCAACTACATGAACTAGACTAGAATATTTTAGAATTTTTAAAACATTATGTAACATTATGTATAAATAATATTCAAATAACACAACTAGGTCTATAGTTATTATAAGTAAAGATATAGTTAGTATCTTCATGAATTATTTATATCTCAGGGAGATATAAATATTATATTATATTATTATATTATTATATTATTATATTTTTGAAAGGAAATTATTAATTAGAATTGGATTTTGTTATTTGTTTAGGCATGGGTGCACCATTATCTGGCGTTGCTCCTATATTTGCGATAAGTTTCTTTGGCTACAGCATCGGAAAAAAGCTACAACAGAGTGTCTCAGATGAGAAACTCACTCCATTACAATTATTTTACGCTGGTGCATTTAGCGGCATATTCACGACTATTATAATGGCACCTGGTGAACGTATTAAATGTCTGTTGCAAATACAGCATGCAGACACGAAGCCAAAGTATAATGGACCATTGGATTGCGCTAAACAATTGTATCAAGAAGGAGGCATCAGAAGTATCTATAAAGGCACCTATGCTACATTATTAAGAGGTATAATTCATACTTTATTATATACAATTCTCAAAAATTATGTATATTTTTTATAAAATTATGTTTAAAGATGTTACACTGCATATACCAAGTAGAAGTTTGCCAGAAGAATTAAAATGGAAATTTTCACGTTTATTATGTACCTTAAAAGGATTAAGTATATTTTTAGAAAAGGAAATAGGTTTTAAAAATTTTTAATGTATTTTTCTTTTATTAACTCTCTGTGTATATCGACAGATACATACAATTTGAAAAGAGAGATTAGCTAACTGATATTGTTATCCTCTTCAGAGTTTCTCGTCTTTAAAAATTTTCGAAGGTACCTTTTCCTTGGGCTTCTGCATTGTAAACCACCTTTGCGCAATGCATAGAAGACACCCCAATTCTGTAATCGTTTTGGCGTTGAACAACGTGGAGCTGTTTCCTTATTTCTATTTACCTAAAAATGGTATTGCTAATAATTTTTATATTATTAATATTTATTAACATATTTCCTGATATATATTAATTCTTCTCTATTTATTTCTCAATTAAGTCATTATAAATGGCTTTAAACAGTAAACATCAAATATGATATTGATAATTATAAATTACCAGATTAGGATTCCAATTGATCATGATACATGCACAATCCCACGGATTATCGTCCAATCTTATATTTTGGACTCGCGTTTGTTTATTTGGCAATCTCAAATTTCTAAAGAAATCTAAAGGTAGCGAAGTTAATTTGTTCTTTGTAAGTATAATATCTCTCAATTCCTTCTGCTGTTGAGCAGTGAATAAACCAGGCGGTATAGATTCCAGATCGTTATTTGATAAGTCAATTCTCCTAACTTTTTCTAAACCATAGAAGGCATCCATAGAAATTTGTTGAATATGGCAATGACTTAAATCGAGATCCAATAAATTAGTAAGGTCGATAAACGCATCAAAATCGATGCTCGAGACGTTTCCTCGCATCTTAAGATGTGTCAATGATGGTAATCCTTGCATGATAAAACGTTCTAATAGAGGTATCTCTAGATTGTACAAGTGTAATATCTCAACTCGACGTAGACCTAATAACGAATTCTTCTGCAGTTTCAATTTAGATGCCATACCTCCGAGATACAATTTTATTGTCGTATTCATAATCTCAAAAGTACTAAAATGAACATATGATAATTTTCTCAGATTTAATCATGGAAACAAACCACGTATAGTATTATTTACCTTGGAAAAATGGAATCCAGAGGGTTGTTCGTAAAGTCAGCGCTCACGAGTGCAGGGAAAGGCGGAAACGATAACTCTGACAGGAACGTTAAATTATTTTGTCTTAAATCCAGATGTTCTAATAGAAGCAATCCTGCCAGGTCTACGCTTTTCAATGTTAGTAATTCGTTGCTTGCCAGTGAGAGGGATCTTAAATTTGGTGTGCCATAAAAGCAAAATTCAGGAATGAATTTCAGTCCGTTTTTTTCTAGTGAGAGATAAAGAAGACTATTAAGGCCATCGAACATGTGCCAAGATATATCTTTCAGGTTACAATCATAAATTTTTAAATGCGTTAAAACACCGAGCGCAGCAAACAGTTCAACATTTTCTCTGTAGCCTTCCAATTCTTGCTTATAAATGTCATATGGCAGTATTTCTTTATCTTCGTTATTCTGTTGACTCAGAAAAATAAGTCTGTGACCTTTGTATTGACTGCTATTGCTTATAGACACCTGATTTTCGTCGACTGTCTCCGTTTCCTGCGAGTTCATCGGCTTGATTACCAAATTTGCTTTGTCTTTGTTTGGTAAATTTAAGTTCGACAATTTAACTCGTTCCAAATTTAGATATAGTAAAGTAGATCCTAGAGGATACATTGTATCAGATGCGAGAATAATGCCGCCTTTTTCTGTATGATTATTCATCTCTTTCATGGAGGAGTCGCTATAATCTATTCCTTGAATATCTAGTGATATCAATTCGTTGAATCGTTGAAATGTAGTAGCTTGTAGAAGAATATCGATATCCCCGCTACCCGATTCGAGTAATGTCAAAACCTGATAAAATGCCAAGATGAGTTAATGTGAGGGGTATATAAACTTATGAAATTATATATGCTTCTTATGTCACCTGTATATCTGAAGGAAGTTTAGTTAAAAGTTCTTCAGGGTTGTCAACAATCACGCATGTTGCGATTTTCATCAGTTCATGAGCCATTGAATTGTCGTTTATATTAAGATCAGCACCATCGGAAGGTATATCCTGTTTGATTGAGAATGTATTAAAATTATGGAAGTGAATATTAGAAAGTGTAGTACACTGAAAGTGTTGATTGTCATTTACTCATACCTGATTATTATCTTTGTTTATGCCAGCCCATTGATGCAGAGACAGGTCGGAATACTTTTGGATCTCACAGGTACATCCCTGCGGGCATTTAATCTCCCACACATCACCGATATCGATAACTTGTCCTATACACTGATCCTGAATACAACGCAATTTGAATCAATGATTTTATATTGTGATAGAATATTTCAAACTTATAAATTTCTTGTGGTTTTTAATCTATCTTATAGCATTGAATTTAGTTTGAGTAGTCATTTTATGTATTTTAATATATTAAGATTGATTCATAATTGGTTCTTATTTTGAGATTGTTTTAAATATCTTAAGATGCATTAATGTGGCTCTCTAGTTCATGATATTATAAGATTGTACTTAAGACAGTTTTAAATATAAGAATTGACTATGAATGTCGATCTGTGATTGCCTAATGATATCTTAAAACTGTATTTAAGACAGTTTTTAAATATAAGGATTGATTATGAATACCGCCTGAATGTGTCGACACACGTATACAAAATAATTACATAGAAAACGAAGTTGAATTTATTAACGGAGCGCATGACAAGTATTAAAATTTGTATGTACCAATGACAAGATGATGAAAAGCAAGATAATAAATGTCATGTTGTTTCACTTTATGATGATTTTGAATCGGAGCACGATACTCGGGACCAGCGGCAGCACACTGGCCCGAAGGAAACTGGATTTTGTTAACTGTTATCTATATGCTTTGATGTGCTTCCTATCAAACAGGATGCCTTCTATCTGCCAACCCACACGCTATCTACTTGCTATTATTAATTCTACATAATGTTTATATGCCATCTTTGGTTCGCACAAGGATACTTAAGCGATTCCTAATTTACTATGCCTCCATGTTTTTTTTCAGATATTCCAGCCAGCGGAATGTATTTTTTAACATACGAATATCTAAAGGAACAATTTACTCCAGAGGATGGGAAACTTAGTTTACTGGCTACTATAACGGCTGGTGGTTTTGCAGGCATTGCGAACTGGTTGGTAGGAATGCCACCTGATATCCTGAAAAGTCGCTTACAGACTGGTACGTATATACCTCTAAGAGTTTCTTTTTTATCTTTCAAAATTCTGATTAAAACATATTAAAGTTGTAATTAATGGATATAAATATGCAATGTAATATTTCTTATCATACGTTATTGTACAGCACCAGAAGGTACATATAAACAAGGAATACGCGAAGTATTTGTTGAATTGATGAAAAACGAGGGACCAATGGCGCTTTACAAGGGTGTTATACCTGTTATGCTACGAGCTTTTCCTGCAAATGCAGCCTGTTTTATGGGCTTCGAAATTTGCATGAAATTCTTGAACTGGATCGCGCCAAATTTATAATTTAAATCAAACAATGTAATTATAGAATTTTTGAAAAATATTCTAGAGATCTGTTGCTCCGCTTATACTTCATACTCGATAGGTGCAAAGTGATTAATTTTACCGCGACAGAATAAATTATATACAATAAAGTAAAAATTTATTACAACTTCGCTTCCGCCGTTTTCCTATAGATGGCTTTAGCGTTAAGCGGTGGTCGAAATAAATAGATCATGACGTCATACAATAAACTTGGGCATCTGTCAACATAACCCCATAGAAACATTAGTCGATTTGTGTCCGCATCATAAAGTTATTTTCGATTGAAAATGTCAGTTTACGAGCCAAATTCTCGTCATTTGCGGGAGGTTTTAATTTTTTGCTTCAATATGAAGAAATCTGCGGCTGAGGCTCATCGAAT
>Ga0157363_1002969_pt1 | contig 15137 bp, 7 predicted proteins | sample AttsexASBM1_FD_111477 | JGI IMG/M metagenome (GOLD analysis project Ga0157363, IMG submission 111477) | Fungus gardens microbial communities from leaf cutter ant in Ribeirão Preto, State of São Paulo, Brazil - Atta sexdens ASBM1 | ecosystem: Host-associated > Fungi > Mycelium > Unclassified ...
AAGCAAATGTAAGTAAATAATTGTCTCTCTTTTCTCGAAATCGATTGCATGCACAGTGATGGCGCCTCGAGATTAGCTCTCATTATGTTGATTATTCCTATACTTTGATCCTTATGGGCAAACATACTATTTCAATATAAAATTCAATATAAAACCATCGCGTGACACTGCATCCGGAAGTTCCAATTATCATATAATTCTTTATATATCATAATTTAAAAAAGAATTTTTCTTTTAAACATAGAGATATCATATATAATAATTTCGTGTCAATGGCAGTTGTCAACAGCAGTTACACGCTTTTTATTTCTAATAATTAATAATAATTGAGGTTAAAAACTCGGTGTATCTCGATATTTTTATACGTAAACACTATTAATTCGCGAGTTGTGAGTAAATCTCTGTTAGGGACGCAACGGGTAAAGGTCCTACTCGATCGTCGACCAAGTTGCGAATATCAGGGTCTTCATAAATACCTGAGATATATCAGTAAGCCTGAAGTTTCGATAAATCTTATCACGATAACGATCGGAGCGACACCAGAGAAACACGCACCAAAGTTTCCATAATCACCAAAGTTCTCACAAGCGTTGAAGTCCCAGTAGACTGGAAGTATACAACTTTCTCTCCATCTCTCTCTGAAATCAATAAAATGGACAAGATCATTTTACTCACATATAAAACGGAAGTCATCGAGATACGCATTAGTTTTACGAAAAAGTTATTTTTATCTGAAATGTTGATTATAAAACAATTATAAAAATTTTATACATTATGACAAAAAGATATTTTGATAGATATTTCAATAAACAAAAAACTGTTTAACACCTTGTATTTAAAATTTATCTAATTAACATCATATTTTGCATCTTATAATCAACTTCGAATTTATGTAATTAATTAAATTCATTAAATAGAAATTAATTATACTCTTATGTTAAAATTGTAAAGCGGTTTGGATATTATAATTAATACAACAACTAGATTATAACATAGACTAGATGTGCAGTAATTATTATTAATTAAATTCATCCATTAAAATATTTCACGGTTTTTCATGATAAATAATGCTTGCTTACGTAAATAATATGTTTTGCGTGTAATAGTTTTTCATGATGTGTCAGCAATTATATTTATTTTTAAGCCCATTTATATTTAAGCACGCATCTTAAAATTTAAACATTACAGATATAAAATTTTAACGTTATAATGTTATTTTAAAATATTTTCTCCAACATGGGGGAGGGAGGGGGGAGAGTTAGAACTGGAACGTCATTAGGTTGCATACTCCGTCTTAAGGCAACGACGAATGTTAGCAATAATCTGTCGTCTAAGGTCGTAGTAAACAGCACAAATTGCCGTTATATTTTAGACAAGAGAGCGGACGTGCTGCAAAAAGTGGAAGTTCGCGTGGTGACGAACGCTGTGTGTGATGAATGGTACGCGAGTCAGGGCAAGTCATTCAGCGTTGAAACGAAGCAAATGTGCGCTGGCTGGGAGGAAGGAGGAAAAGACTCCTGCTGGGTAAGTGAAAAAGGTGTCCACTGCAAATTTATCTTTCGGTCGCGTGAAACGTTCGCATTTTTGCGCTGCCGCATCGTTGCTCGCTCGGCGCCGCTTGTCAATCGCCCGATCATGGAATTCATGGTTCGTCGGGCGGGCACGACGCGAATTTCAATAAATACCCACGCTACCGTGGTAATGCGTATACAATGCTGTTCAGGCATGATAGCCAACCATGCTGGATGATACTGGTCCCCGGTAATTGGATCGTATATAATTGCATTGGCCTCGCTCTGCGGATCTCTAACGTAGACTGATATTTATGCGAAATTGTAACAAGAATTGGAGAAGAAGCGATAACGTTTATTAAAAAACGAAGATTGTATAAACTACATTATTGTCTTGATTACTCGATATATATATATATATATATAAGACAAAAAGATATTTTTAATACAAAAGTTTATATTTAAGTTAAGAATAAAGGAATAAAACAATTAACATTCAATAATTATTACATCAAATATATTTTTCTTGTTTCATGTACGAGAAAAAATCATTTTTTTAATAATTAGAGAAATCCATTAAAATAATTTTGTAAATTTTTCTGAAAAAGATTAATATATGGAAAAATTAATATGTGAATTGAAGACAATCATTCAAATATTATTAATGCGTATGCGCGTATTAAACTTATCTAAATATTATTCTCCTCCTTTTACATTATAAAAAATAGATATATACATTATATGATAATTTATGAGTGAATGATTTTCTTCCCTTAATGTTTTCCTTTTCTATTCTCTTGTTCTACATCGTTCTTAACGGAAGTGAGATACATCATCTCCAACACACGAATACTAAATTCATGTCGTCAATTGAGCAGTTAATTCAGTAAAGGCAATTCCACTACGACATTACCAAGTCGATGTCTATCGGAACAAAATGAGAATACCACCCCCGATCTTGTCCTCGATAAGTTTCGCCGCGTTTCTACCGCGTTCTTATCAGCAATTTATATTTCCTGTAGACGAAGATATTCTCAAGAAAACAATCGAAAACGGACGTATTGCTTCGAGATATATCAAGAAAGAACGGAGTCTCGAAAGTACAATTTTGCTGAAGGCTCCGATGGGAATTGAGATGTGCTAGATTTCCTGTTTACCTCGTTTGCGCGAAAACTACGACTGGCAACTATAAAAATTGATTTCAGGATATATTGGATGTAACGCGAATCGCACTTGAAGAACGTTATATACAATTTAGCACATCAAAAGATGATCAATTATTTCTTTAATAATATCAGATATCTTTTTAATAATTATTCGAGAGAAATTTCGATATGTAATATGATCATTTTTTTAAATTTAACCTTGTTTTAAAACTTAGTAAATAAGTTAAAATTATATGAGGTAATGCCAGTAGCACAACCTGAAAGGGGGTGATTCTACATGAAACAAGCAAAAACGTAGAATAAAATTTTTTTTATATGAAATAAGTAAAAAATGCAAGTCATAAACTGACAATAACTTGCATTTTTTACTTATTTTACTTCTTTGAAGCTTTATTATTAGAGATATATGTTGTTTTTTATATGAAGTTTTCAGGAAAATTGATCCTTTTCTGGTTGTACAATTTCCAGAATATTCTGTATCCAATGTTCAATAATAGAAGCATTTTAACGAACTAGAATTCTCTATAAAAAAAATGTTGTTTCTCTTCAATCTCGCGAATCAACATTTTTTAATTATAAACAATTAAATATTAATTTTTTTCTTGTAATTTTCTATAAGCTGAAGAATATAAACATATAAATTCTTTAGATTATTGAAACAATATTAATATACTCTACGAAATACCGATGACAATAAATGGAGTGCTGTTAAAAGCCTGTTTCCATCTTGAGAATTCCCAGCGACGAGATTTACGATCCGGATCCGCGTGGAACGATACCGAAACCCATTGTGATGGATATTCCCACAACCCTGCAATCCGTATTAGAGCAAGTGGAATTTGCACCGCATCGTTTACCATAACCACGGTAGCTTACAGGACGATTGCAAGCCTCCTATATTTTGTTCCAGGCTGACAGCGGCGGGCCCCTGATGGTTGGAAGTTATCCAGCCGAGCCTTTGATGGTCATCGGAGTAGTTTCAACCGGTATTGGCTGTAGCAGATCACGACTTCCTGGCATTTACGTGAGAGTTTCCGATTACATCCCTTGGATCACGCAAGAAGCACAATCTGGTCGATAAACTTTAATGCGAAACAAAATTTCTGTTTTGCTGTTTTAATTCTAATTAATAGCGAACTCGGTTGCATGTATAATAAGGCGCATTAATGTGATTGGGACAATTTATTCAAGTTAGTAATCCTTTTAGTTTATATATCATAATTCATTAATATAAATAGAGAAAAAAAATCAGCAAGTCAGTTAGCTGATAATTAGATTATTAAATTTGTAACATGACAGCGTTACCAATATTTTATTATACTCATAAAATATAACGGAAAAATTTTTACGAATAAGGACGAATAAAGAATTTTAATGTTTTTAAACAATGCGAAAATGCAAAAAATAAATAATATTCTTCTTTTTTTAAGTACCATACGTCACAGCGCGTAGGTGCCTTCCTCTCATATACCTATGCACGCACAATGGCTGATTTATCGTGCATTTAGACCGCGGCCTATACAATAGGTAGCCTTGTTTATCCTAAAGGTTAAACAAAGACTGTTGTATAGGTCACTAAGCTCACGGTGTAAACGTAGCCACTGATCATACACGAGGTATATGGAGACATACGAGGTGTCTAAGTAGTATGATCGACAAAAATGAGAGAGAGAGAGAGAGAAAGAGAGAGAGAGAGAGAGAGAGAGAGACCGTGGAAGACGGCCAATTTCCCTCTCATTCTCTCTCTCTCTCTCGTTATATCGTTGGAAAGAGAAGAGATTGGCTCTCTCTCATTTTTTTCGATCGAGCAATCCATGCTCTATGTCTTTGATGGAGACCTATGGTTTAAAACCAGTTTATACACCTAGCGAACGAACATCGAATGAATAGCGAACGCGAACATTTATTGGTTCAGCAGATGTATACGTCAAAGCGAATGAGAATCGAATATTCGATTCACGTTCGATTCGTTCCCTTATGAAGAGATACATCAAAGACAATTCGTGCGCGATTTGTGTGCGATGTAGACATGCAAATCACGGTTCACTGTTCGCCTGAATCACCATAACTTTTTCTGTATTAACATTCTGTATCATCCAAGTTCGTTCTTCTGGTCTCTATTCTTTATGATATATACTTATTGCACAAGTTTAATCATGTAATTATGTGATTTGTAAGTAAAAATGTCCGAATGTCGCGTTCGCTATTCGTTCAGTGTTCATTCGCATTCGATTTCGAACAGCGAAGTAAAGAAATTTCCTGGGCAAGTATATTCAGTGATTTGCCATTGTCTTCCTAAGGGGAGCTACGAGTATACAAAAATTTTTCAGTTCTCCCGGGGATCGAACGGGATATCTTCAGAATTGCTACAGAAAATGAATTTTGAAATTCTCTGACTTTTCCAGGTTTTCCAAATAAAAATGGAAAATTTTCCATGACTAAAATATAAAATATGTAAATTTTAACATTTAGATATAAAGGTTGTAGGAAAAAGCTAATCTATATTATTAAAAATAATGTAAAAAAGCTTAATAGCATAGTAAAATTTGGGGTGTAAATTCAAGCCAGCAGAAAATAAATTAGTTTTAGAAAAAAGAATGCAATTATGACGAAATAGAAGGATTAAATAAAAATATTGAACAAAATATGAATTTTAGTTATTTTATTAAAATCATCTAAAGTGCGTAAATTTTGAAGATATTTGACTATAAATGTCAGATAATATTTAAAAAATTACAACTACTCGGAATAGGTAGTTTAAGGAAATTGTGAACAAATTTCAAAATTATAGACTTTTTTACACTTTTCCCCTGACTTTTCCCGGTTTTCGAAGACCAATTTCAATTTCCCTGATTTTTCCCGGTTTTCCAGATCTGTGGCAATTCTGATCTTCTAGTATAGCAGATCAATACGCTATGCTATACCATACCCGCGCTCCGAATTTATAAAAATGCATTATTTTATTTTATCTAACATTAATACTGATATTTGAAATAATTTTGCAAAATAATGTACTAAAGTCTCCTTAAAACGGCATACGTGAGCGCAGGGGCGATTGAAACTGGATTTATAGATCGTGAGTCAATCACACAGAACGGCAAGTCACGCCAAGTTGACGCCTCATATTACGAGTTATTATAATATTACGATAGTTAAATTTTTATAGAATTTCGTAAAAGTATTAGGTGTGGGAAAAAGTTCGTGGCATTTTTTAATGCCATCTAATGGAAAAAACGCCACGAACTTTTTTCCACACCTAATAACATAAAAATATGTATAAATTAATACGTCTTCCTACTTATTATAATATTACAAATTTTTATAAAAAGGGCATAAGATTTCTTAATTTTTCAAATAAACAATGCCATTCTATGTTTTACTATGAATATTTACGAAAAACAAAGAATTTTTAAGACAAAGAGTGCCACTCTACGTCTCACTACAAAAAACTAAGAATTTCTAAGATTTTGTCACAATCTTATAGTTTTTCTGTACTTTTTCGTAAAAATTTTTTAGCCAAAGTACATAATCAGCTAACAAAAGAATAAATGTGATAATAGATATGTTAGCAATTTTTATGAAAAATAAATTTCAAAAGTATATTTATATGTTAATTTATATGTAATTATATTGTAATTACAATATTTAATGTATTATTTTATATATTTACGGCTGTGGTCAAAATCTCGCTACAAATGCTTTGAAGCATTTGATGGATCAATTAGAAGAATTTTACAAATAACCAATTAAAAAACGCTTCAAAGCGTTTGCAGCATCGCGTTGATTGTACTCTATATATAAAATAATACATTAAATTTATATATTTATATATATATTTATATATATTTAAAAAAAATGTCTATTATAAAAATATCTATTATAAAAATGTTATTCTGCATATAAATGTAAAATATCTTTCTTCACATTTGATAATTAATATATAATATTAAAATTATTGTTAATGGATAGATTTATCTAAGTCTATTTTAAAATAAAAAATGTTCTTAAGTCTGCATATTTTGTAAAACAATCAAATATAAAAAATGCCCATTTGTAACATGCTATAAATGTACAAATACAAATTACAAAACAATTTATACTTTTTTATTTCACACACAATATTTGAATAATCCTTCTAACATATATATATTCAATTCCGATTTAACTCAATTTTGTGTATGTATACGTATGTTCAGTAAAATATTAAAAATTATTGTTATAAATAATAATTTTTATAAATTATAACTTTTTCAATATCAAAAGTAGAATACAAGGATTTAAGACTATTGTTATTAACTGTTATTATCGTATAAAAAATGTTTTAAATTATTTTGAAATGGAATTAAAAATTGTAAATAATATTCGAATAATTATGAATTATATACATATGTTTGAAATATAGGTATAATCACATGAATAATTTTAATGAAATTTTTCTATTCGAACGCGATAATAAACGCAGACAGATATTTATTATTCGGATTAAATACGTTTCATACGTACAATACTATGGAAATAGTCAAAAAGAATTATAAAGTTATATTCGAATTGACTCAATAATGTCAAAAATTCGTTAAAAAAATGTATATGCTGTTATTCTGTAGACGAATTCTTACAATATGATAAAATTATACGATATTATTCATTCTTCAAAAAAGAAAAAAAATAAACTATAAAAAATTTTATATTGACTGATAAATGATTTATATTAACTAACAAATTTATAAATAAATATCCTACTTCTTATGTATATATTTAAATGATAAATTTTGATCAATGTAAAATAGAATTTTTCTTCTATACGAAAATATTATGGTTTATTATTAAACCGATTGAAGTATAGTAGTAATATCACAAATTAAATTGCATAGCAATTTAATGATCATGCTCTCATAGGCATTTTAGAAAAATCTTAATAATGCCGAATAATATATTCATATTGAAGATTCAGCTTGAATGTTTATTCCTTATTAATTGTGCCAAAATATAATATTATAGATATTAAAAAATATATATTAACAATTCTACCTTTTTCAAAACTGTAATCTAGTCAGTTTTAGAAAATAGTATATAAGAAAAAACACTCTTTAATATAAAATACTAAAATATATTGTACAATACGCAATCGAAAAATATTTATTTCTTTAAAGAAAAACTATCATGTACATCATCAAACTATCATCGAACTAATTTATCACGTGTATTTATTTAAAAACTGCAAAACAATAATTATTTATTGCAAATAAAAGATGAAAAAGATCTATGTTGTTAATTAATATCCTAGAAATTGACTAACGTCCCACAGTTTTAATTATAAAATTAAAACATCAAGATACAAAGAAATTTTCCCAGTATTTCCAAGTATTTTAATCTTTGTCCTTAAAAATCATAATTTATCTCTAATATATATATATATATACTTCAACTATTTGGAAAAATAAAATAATACGCACTATGAAAAGATTTGCACAATATGTATTAACATAACATCCAAATTATAGTAAATTATAAAAATTATATAAATTATACATAAATTATAGTTAATAATTATATTCTTCTTTGTTTTCGTGGCCTTGGTGGATTCCAACTTACTCTAGTATCATCAGTAATTGATACAATGTTCAATCCCATCATTTGAAAACCTTTTATAGAAGACTGAAATCCATAACATTTTCGATATTAGAATTATTCAACAGCGCTGTGATAATATATTACATAATACATGAAAAATAAGAAATAATTTTTAAAATATACTTACCATTCTACCAGGCCCAATACCTTGTACTCGTATTCTCACTGTATTAACACCATATTCAAGAATACGCTAAAAATAGATAAATATAGTTTAAAGATAAATGTATATATACACTTTTTCCTTATTTAGCGCAATATATATATTTTTGCACATTTAAAACCTTACTATAAATATATGCTTACATTACCCAAAGTTATAGCTGCTTGTTGAGCAGCAAGATTTGTTCCTTTCTTAGCATTCTTAAAACCTTCTGTGCCTGCTGTATGTAACAATAATACTTTACCACTAAAATTTGTCAAAGTCATAATTGTATTGTTAGGAGTTGATTTGATATTAATAATATGTAATTCCTTATATGGTACACCATTAAAGAGTCGATTCGGCGTATCTGCATCAGGAAATAGATGTTCTCTGAAACATAATAAATATAAAAATGATTTCCTGCATAATCAATAGCAAGAAAGATTAATATTGTTTAGCATTAATATTGTAAAGCATATTTAATTAACACAATGGTAAATTTTTTTACTCATACAGCCAAGACAACACATTGAAATTGATCTAACACAATTTAAAATTGTTATGTAAAACTAAAACATGTACAAGACAGAATGTTACACTAATTACAAATGAAATTGATACTTACTGCTGATTAATATTGATTGTCTCCGGCATAGTTTCTCCTTCAATCAATCCATATTTTGAATTGCCGACTAATATTTTTTCATTCTTTGATCGAATTTCTTTGCTACACAAATGGGTAGTGTAAATATTTTTTGAGGTTATGATACTCAAACGCGCAAATGCCGAAGTTACTCGGTGATCGATTAATACATTTTCCTGTAATCTAGAAAATTTCGCCAATCTTAGCACAGACTTAATCATTTCGATTAATTAGCCAGACGAGAAGCTTAACGTTTTTTATTTAAAGAAAAGTGTCAGGTCAGTGCGAGCAGATAAACAGATCTATCCGCAAGTTAATCATTACACTGTTGCCATCTTTATATTTCTCGTGGAATCACGAAATCTGATACCGACATAGTACAACGCTGCGCGCTTCGAAATAACTAATTTATCGATTCCTGGCGACCTCTCGTATGTAGTCTGATTGAACTCTCGAGAGGTCAGTCGATATTTCCGAGATTTTCGAATTTTATTACCGATTTGCACGTCAAATTAGTGAAAATTAATTAAGCTTCAAATATTCAAAAATCGTTCTTGCTCAATATTTTATATATTATTTATCATGACGCGCGTAATACATCTCGAAATTGTATAATACAATAAATTAATAAATCTTGTAAACACTTTTATTAAATTTATTATTCATGAACGCAAATAATGTCTCTTCTTCAGAAACATAACAAATATTAATAAACTGTTATTAGTGTAACATTATAGTAAAATGCAGTCTTTAGTAATTCGCGTCAAGCAGTCAGCAATTAAAAAATAACGTTTACAAACGTAATAAAAGTTTGCAAAATATCAAACAGAATTTTATTAAATTTTTAGGGGATCCTAAAATCATTTGTTTCTTTGATTCAGTAGAACTTACATATATATGATACATGATATTTACGTGTCATTTACATCATTACATACTACTACATCAATTACCGCACATACAAATGCATATAAATTTTCTAACTAACTAATCTTTTAGATACTAATTTTTTAGATACCTAAATCTAAGAATTTAATTTAATTGTTTGTTCATATAATTTTTAATTTAAATCTTCCTAATTTAAAATTGTTTTGTACGTACAAAGTATAAAACTTATATATAAAGCAAATATTGTTACGAGTTTACATAAGAAGTCGATAACAATTTTTTAATCTGTTTTTAGCACAAAGTTGACTAGTTTGAATTACATTATCGCTTATACTTTAATTGTGAAAAAAGATTTTTTTGTAAAGGTAGTTAGAAAGATAGTTAAAAAGACACTTATTTGAAAAATAATCAATAAAATAAATGACTTTAGGATCTTCTTGACTGTTATGTACTACATGTAGTAAGTTTTTTAATTAGGAATATATAGACCTTTTCGTGCAAAACATTCTCAAGTATGCAAATTTCAAGTACAAAACTTTTTGTGCAGAAGCGAGATTCTTTGAAATTTAAGAATTTCACTGCTTAATTGAATTAATAAAAAAGCAACACTTTTAAAAAAAAGTATTAAATACACCGCTGTGAAACAGACAACAAAAAACTTTCGTTACATTGTAAAATTGCGTGTTCATTAATCTTTTAATTATTAATTGCTGATGACTAGAATAAATTATTATACTTTCTTATTACTATACAATATTCTTATTACTATATAATATACATATTTCTAAGAAATAATGAACTGATCACAATAAAGTGATCATTAAATACTCTTGTTTCGCATAATGTAGCAGGTATTAATTAATATATTTCATAATTTTAAATATATTCTTCATACAAGTAAGAAATAAATCAGAATGATAAATTCTTTATTTTTCAGCTTTCAAAATAACTTGAAAAAAAAATATATTATACTATATTGTAACAAAATATATAATTATATTGATTACACATATTGATTACATTTGTGCATTTAATTGCAAATAATATAAACATCAAGTTACATTGATGTAGATAACACTAATTTTAATCTATAAGAGTACTAAAATATATTAGCATATAGTATTCAATCAGTAATAATGTAATTAAATTTCAGACAAATGATCTCAAATGTGAAATATCTTTTCTGTGTATAAATAATAGCAATGACAAATTACAATTGTTTCAAATTCATTATCATATTATACAACTTTTGTTATTTATCCATTTGCATAATATTTGCATATAAATTAATACAGTCTATCCTAAAAACAAAAATGCGTATTAAACAAAAATGCTGTTGAAACTTTGATGAAAGAAATTAAAAAAAAGATTTCCACTTCTTAATTTCGTTAAATATATATAGCGAGATTCCGTAAAATTTAATAAAAATTATTGATATATAGGATATATAGGATATTTCTAAAGTAATATGTACATTATATGGAAGTAATGTAATAAAGTTGTAACAATTCGATTGTCGTTAACACTTTCATGTAAATGTTGTGTCGAATTATTGTGCGCTTCTCTATTCGCAGGAATTCGATGAGAATTTGCTGCTAATAGAACTATTTGTTCACAGCATTAAATCTGTTGTTACGGCTCTCGATTTCTTCCATTAGTGTTACCCCTCGAATGTCCGAAACAATGTGCGCGATTTCAATAGTACGGAATTACGTATTAGTTATCATTAGGTAGATTGTGTTACCGCCATTTCCCTTACGAGCCATTTCTGGTTCGTAGCTTTCTCGTTTGTAATAACACATGAATAATGTTGCTACGATAGTATTGTGTTGCGCACAAGCAACTCTTGTGTTGCCGTACTCTCTTGTTAGTTGAGAAAACTTAAACGACTAGTTCAATCTCCTATAAATACATGCGCGCGATCATTTACAAATTTAAATGGGTATACATATTTTAATAGGTATATATATTTTACACACACACACACACACACACACACACAAAATATATAAAAAATGTACGTAAATAATCAATCTCTCATTAGCCTCCCACATTAAATCAGCATTATTAAACAGAATTTAATACTCCGCAAAACATTAATTATATTTTACGTTTTGTAATATACAATGTATTTATTTGAATCTTAATATTTTACAATCAAAAAATACGACATTACACACGTCAGAAAATAACAAATATTGAAATAATTTCAAGTATTTTAATAGTATATAATAATTTTTTCCTCTCCAATCGCGAAGCTGAAAGCATTTTCGGTGACAATAATCGCGATATTTTACCAAGAATGGATATTTAAATTTTCATGCGTTTTTAATTGCTCAGCAACGTAACGATCGTTAACAGAGACTAAATGCGCTACGAATTGCATCAGAATAAATAGACACGAAGGAAACGATTTTGTCCCAATATTTAATAAATTAATAGTGCTGATTCGGTGGCTTTGTAGGATTTTCAAAGTGGGCTCTACTTCATATACGACGGGATTACGCTCAACGTGCTTTGTCTCTCTCTTTCTATTCGCGAGCACTCCCGAATTAATTACGGGATCCCTCTCATTTACGCAGTTATTATGAACCTTACCCTAAGATCATTACTGAATTACCTGGAGAACTTCGGAGACCTTCCTGTACCTGTCTACACGCGTATCTAATATATATATATATATATATATATACACTTTGCTATATAATGGTAGTTTGAAATAGTTTGAAAGTATAAATGCCTGTCCATTTTCCCGATTAACATAAATATTTATGAAAACCAAAAAGAAATAGATGCATTATTTGTGTAAGAAGATTACAAATTCGCGCAAAAATACAATACATTCAATACAAAATTGTAACACACAACATAGATCTTTGCGCCATTTTTTATTTCTTATTAATATCTTATAAAATTTATAAGCGGATTATGTTATTTGAAAAATCATGTAATACTTATAAAAATTTAAATCGAGATCTTCAGTTTTGCATTCCAATTAAACTACGCGAGCTTTCAATTAAAGATCGATACATATAACACCAATAATATTGATATATATTATACTTATAGTTCTCAAAACAAGTATTGATTGACAGATTAAGATAGATTTGACTCCAATTAAGCGATTAGACATTGTTGGTTTGTGTGCGATACTTCTTTTCATTCTTCTTCGTGCAACACGTGAATGTTTTCGTTTCACCTCGGGCGATTGCTAAAAACCGATGTGCAAAAATAGGATTTCCTCCATCGTTCGCATATTCCGCCTCTTTCCTACTTGATGTCATTGCGCCACGTCGAAGCGAAAAGTTTTATATCGGATTTAACGTCATCTCAGCGACGGTAGCGTCGACGAGCGAAATTTGGTTTTCAATACAAAACGCGTCTCCGCAGGAATAGTGGGTGCGTCGATGGAGAGAAAAACGGAAGGGGCAGTCGTGGGAAAGTCAGCAAGCATTCACAGCACTCAAGCTCGGTTTATCCAGAGGAATGGTATCGAGTATCCGTTGTACCGTTCTTTCCGTTTAAACGTAGTCGGTATTCCATTCTTTGAGAGTCCATGGAGTTTCTCTGATATTTCTTAAAGTAGTCACTACTGTATAGATTCTGTGCGCCCGGTTTATCCCGCTACTTTTCTCAAAGTTTCCTTCACATATATCATAAGGTTCCCGATAATCCGAAAGAAACAACGCGGCTCGAAAGTGCAGTTTTTGAAATCGGGCCCGCATTTATATATGTTTCGCATTTTACATCCGCTACTTTCAATATTGAAATATCGGTCAATGGAATAGTATCGAAAGGATGTTGATTACTCAGCTACATATTTTTGAAGTTTATACATATATCATGAGTCGAAAAGTTCAGTATATGTTTGACAATTTTTCAAGTTTAATCCATATAATTAAAAATGACTATTATAAATATAAAATAATGTAATTCATAAGAAAAATATTTATAAGTATTTATAAATAAAAGAGTAAGTATTTTATTATTTTAGACGACAATCTGAAAATATTATTTTTATCTTTAAATAAAATTATGTTTCAAATCTTATTTCCATACAAAAGAATAATTTTAAAAGTATATTCGTAAATTTTATTCATTTTTTTTCTCGATTTATTTTCTATATATAGGTACTTTTGTGAAATCGACAGAATAAATATAATCGAGCGACAGCTACGTTCAAAGTATCGTTAAAAATAACTGTCTATAGAATCTATAAAATAGTTGCCATTGTTATACATCGTTCTTCCGTTTGAATAAAGCAAGACGATCTGACTGTAAGTAGGTATCTATCTTTTTATGTATCGTTCCGTTTTTATTATTGCATATTTCATCGCCTTTCTTGGAATGCGATAAAATAAGAGAACGATTTTGTTGTGAAAAATGTTAAAATTATTATTCCATTCCCTAAAAGAAACATGATTCGAAAGCTCGCAGCTTCCGAAGTCGTCACTCACTTGGGTCTTATTTACTCGTTTATATCTACAAATTCCAAGTCTCTTTCCCTATTGCCTCTCTTTAAATCAATATAACGAGCATGATTCGAAAGCAGTTGCATGTATAAAGGATATCAGTCTGTATAGTTCGTGAAGCAAACTTAGTTGAAACAAAATAGTTCTATTCTTCTTTTTCTATTTGCAGCACGACTGGTCTGTATGAATTCGAAGTATTCGATACTTTATACACATATATATCGGGCAAATTACATGTAGTCAAATACCAATTTATAAGTTGCAATTCGTGTGTTTGCATACTGTTATATATCACCATTACAAAGTTGTAATGGTAATAAATATATTATACTATCACTATACGATATAATTAACTTGAGATCAATCAATTGGTTTTATTACTTCTTAATATGATATATTGAAATTATAATATAATATGACAAATTTTATTGTATATATTAAAAGTAATAATACCTCTTAAGAAACAGCTTTTTAGTTATTTATCAAGTCTTAAATTTACATATATACAGGATGTTCCAAAATTCGCGACTAAACATTATAGCAAGAAAGTTCTTGAAAAATTAAGTACAAAAATTATTTGTGAATTTTTATATGATTATTTTTGAGATAATGAGTATTTAAATGACTAGTTACAGATAACTACCTATTTATATGAGTCGCGCGTGCAATAGTATTAGTAAG
>Ga0157363_1002972_pt1 | contig 15126 bp, 8 predicted proteins | sample AttsexASBM1_FD_111477 | JGI IMG/M metagenome (GOLD analysis project Ga0157363, IMG submission 111477) | Fungus gardens microbial communities from leaf cutter ant in Ribeirão Preto, State of São Paulo, Brazil - Atta sexdens ASBM1 | ecosystem: Host-associated > Fungi > Mycelium > Unclassified ...
ATCTAATTTACGTCAAAGATTTAATTTATTATAATTTGAACTATGCTGTATCCCTCAATCGGAAGCAAAATACACTCGAAGCGACCAGGTGCGACTAGGACTGGGAGGCACTCTGGACGGACGATACTGCCGATGAACGGCAGGACGTAGGAATGGCAGGATGCCAGGATAGCAGTCAGCTTCGAGTCACGTACATAACAAATGATTGCGGGCTGACTGAGTGCGAGAGGGGGGGGGGGAGACAGAGAGAAGCAGAATGAAGAAGAGAAGCGCGCGCGAGCGCGGATGCTCCACGATCTGTTGGTGGTCCAATGCTCCGGGCGTCGCATCGTTTGTCAAGCCGTCGATATGCCGATCCCGTGGCTCGATTACCATATTTTAACGCCAGCGTTATTGGCTCGCCACCGGCTACCGGAATATTAAAAGGCACGGCTGTGCGTGTGTGCGTGTGTGTGTATATACGCTTCTGAATCTCACTTTGAATAGATAAGCTTCCTGCGTCGCGCAGATCGGTAGCGAGCGTAATGATCCTTGATATCACGTTGGAATTCTCAACACGCGATTAGGGTTTAACGATTCGCGTCAATCCAGAGTCTGCATCTCTGCAGGATAAATTGATAGCACCATGTATACTTTCTATTATCAAATTATTTATAAGAACAGGAATTCCATTACACAATCATTTTTCATATACATATTATATGACACAATTCACATTACAATGAAATTGTAATAAAATCAAACTATACGTCAAGCGCGTCCTACGTGACACTCTGTAAATTCCTGCCAGCCGCCTTTCGATTACTAGAGATCAAATCAAGAAATTGACATCGTTTCCTGAAGTCGTGCGGCGAAGTGCCGGACGCAACGTGCCGTTTTTGATTTCCGGCGAAATCCGTGGCTCGAGTAGATGAGGCGAGAGGAGGAACGTGAGAGTGAACGCGTCTCGGGTCGGCATCCAGAGGGGGATGAGTAGTCAATTTCCTTTCAGCGACACCGGTGACATCGGCGAAGGTGACGGGACCATTTATAACGGGCGCTAATAGATCCCCGGTAAGCCGGCGTGAGGCCGTTTTACAGGTTTTCCGTCAACATCGAAATACATCAGACCGGTATAGTCGGCCACATCGCCTGGCGACTAATGGTTGTCGACGTCTACCTCGACGTCCTTGTCGTCAGGATGCGCGAGTGACGACGTCAGACGGTGGCATCGACGACACCCCGATTCAAGAATCGTTTCCGACTTGATAAATCGACGATATCCGAAAAATTTGTCGTGCCCCTCCCGCTTAACTTTCACGGGCCATTGAAACGTTAAACGCTTCGTGAATCGGGAGAAACTTGTTTTCTCTCCCTTAAACGGAAGTTTTAGCAGAACGGAGCAGAACATTGATCGCCCATTAATATATCGACGACGTTAAAAGTTAATTTCTTGCAGATATTTGCGAAATCACGTAAATCGTTTTTAAAATTAACATGACAGTGTTTACCAATGATAAAATCGAGTTATTATTGCAAAAACTTGTAGCAATTTGCTTGTATTACACTAGATTAGAGCATACTGAAAACTGCCATGCGAAATTAGCAAAATTAAATATAAAAGCATGTACAACGATTAAATACCTAATAATGATGTATTAATTGTCATGTTACTTAATGGGACACATATGTGTTATTTCATTGTTGAAGTTGATTACATTATGCCATTGCATTTCGATATTTTAAATAAAGCAGTCTTTGACGTGTAATAATTTAGTTTAGTGCGAGTGACCAAAATTATTATTAATTAGTCATTACATTATTGTGAAATATTTTTCTGTAAGAGATTGCTGTCGTTTTACATAAATCACATCGAATTAAAAAAAAACATTACATTTATTGAGAAAATACGAGAGCCATGTATGTATACTGTAGAAAACTTTTTTTTATTCGTGTTCCAGCGGCTGTACACAATTAATCTAAGCCAATCGAAGCCTTTTTCTCGTAGGAGGCAAACTCTTATACGTTCGAACACGATCGGGAATCATTCACGTCCTGCTGGCTAGTAAATGGCCCGGTCCGCCAAAGTTGAGCGGCATTGACAGGAGATTGGAATCATCGACTCGGCATCCGTTGCGCCGCCGGTCGACGATCAGATATGTCGAACTCACACACGACGCGACGCAGTCATGACGTATGTACGTGCAACCCGTCGCGAGAAGGTGCTGGTATGAAATTTAAGACACTCGCTTGGTCGGATCTTCGTTATTCTTCGCGGTAAATGCTGGCAGTATGATTCATGGTGTACTGGCCGTAATAATTCGTCATGACTTCTACTCATTCGTCATTTGACGGGGAAATACTCAACGTCGATGCACAAGCATCTGAGTTGTTCACGAAATAACGTGACTTTCTATTAGTCATTGCTATTACAAATAAAACACGCGATATAAATTTGCTCATAATTCAGAACTTAGAAATATTATTTATTAAATATATAAAAATATATCTAAATATGTAAAATTATTTCAAGTAAACATATTATATTTGTATCCCATTTTTTTATATTTTGAATTCAAATCTAATGAAGTTTTGCCATCATAATCTGCACAAATATTTATAAAATAGAAAAGCAAATATAAAAGGAGAGATACAATTTTAATCTTTGAGATTCGAAGTAAGCCCGAGCTCTGGCAGTTTCAGTTTGCACAGAAATAATTATGGGTGCAATAAAATCTAATGGGTTGAGGGTGGAGAGGGGGAAGGGTTCGATGAATCTTTCAACCGCGCTTCATCAGCATCGAGCTCGCACGAGAAGCAGAGAGGGACTGGTCCTTGATTGCCCGCAAACGAAGTAGACGGCCGATTTCCGCTTACGAGTGGAAGTAATTTGGAGTGTAAGGAATTTCGGACCACCAAAGGTGACCACCGTCAATCGACTGAATGGAATCCGTTGTGGCCACTTCGCTCGTCGATCGAGGAGCGTCAGCGTCAGAAGGATTGAAGACTCATCTCCGTGCACTCGACTCAAGTATCGACGACTCACTATAATAATCTGACAGCCCTCGATCGTGCCTCCGAGATTCCTTGGATCCTCCTCGTACAGAGGCGCTTCTCCTCTTCTCGCTGGCTCTTGTATAAACAGCGATATTTTGATTTGAAGAAAAATAATAGCTGTTGCATGGGTGTGCATGCAAATATATCATTAAAAAAGGAAACGCGTAAATTTACCTATTGGAAATCAAGAAGAAAACTGTTGTAAATTAATTGTTTAAAATTAAGCTTAAAACGAGCTTACGAAATTGTTTAGAAATAAAAATAGTATTGACTTATATTTATTTATGTTTTATTTTATCGTAAGCTATGCTTGATTTCTCGAATGCTCTTACACCGAGAATAATATTGCTTAATCATCGTCCTATAGAACCTGTTCGAATAGCACATCTCATGCACCAATACGCTTAAGAAAAAAGTAACTAGGATTTTCTACATTCAATGGACGATTATACGCTCGATCGTTTGACTAAATTGAAAATTTTCTACTCAATTTTATCATTTACTTAGACAGTTTTTTTGTTCCAATTAGCATTAATCCCTCGTTGCCCCGTATTATAGGAAGCTACGATAAAAATTAGGGAATTCGGGATGACAGTGGATATCTCAAAATTCAAAGAAAAATATTTAGTAACATATTCTACGCGGTTAACACGTATATGAAATAAAATTCATTAGACTTTAAATTATAGATATGCATCGGGACTTATATTCAAGTATAATACTTTAACACCACATTAAAAAGGATAAATGACAGTCTATATCGTGCGCAAATATTCGTTACATGTTTCGCATCCATTATTTTCTGACCACGAATGTCCTGCTACGTAGCTTCGATACGATCTGGCTCGAGTAAATGGAGAGTCGAGTTACTCTTCTTCTGGCAACAACGACGTCTTAAGCTGCTTGGGCGCATTGTTGCTGCTAATGGGCCTGCAGCCACTTCGCAGCTACCGCTTGCAGCCTAATTATGATTTATAGTCCTCGTACCTACAGCATCGGGCATCGAACACCCTCTGACCAAGGTAACCCCGTAATCGTTGTCCTCCTACTAGTATCCATGGGTTATTTGCAGGCATGGTCATCATTCCGCGTATTCAAAGGCACAGGCATCAATAACATTGAATCACGAAATGCATATTTATTCATTTATTTACATCATTATCAGTATATTATTATGCGGTAGCATATTAAGTTCATTTTAACCACGAGCAAGTAACGCAAAAGCATAGCACGTAATAATTAGAAATATTAACTGTAATTTTTTAAATGCATGGTAATCTCTCAGTGATTCATACAATCATTTGAGCTTAGCAAACTCACGAATCCAAACTCATCGCATTACGGACGCTTACATATATTTATGCAAGTACACACACGTATGTACTTTTGCGAGTGATAGTGCAGCGAAAAGTTGAAGCAAAATAGAAGAAAAAGCTAACTTAAACTAAGAAGAAAAGTAATAGATCGTAGTTTAGATGTGTTATAGCTTTATAGAAACTTTATTAAACTAAAAATATTATAAAAACTTAAAAAAAAATGCATGACGGATTGATTTCCTTTCTATTTGACGTATTTTAAGTTCCGCCAGACAATTTCGCATCTTGCAAAATGGACCGGAAATCCTTTCATCTGACTAGCTCCGACAACACGAAGAGTCGGCAGTGTCGACGTATTATAATGCATCTCCGCACTCACGTATACTCACATACATCTTCCTCGTTCGATTTAGTACATGAATACTGCTAACGATGTCTACATTATAGAAACACAAGCCATCGTGGGCGACATCGTGGCTCTCTAATGCACCGATCGGTCGTGACCCGGACGAAAGGTTTTTGTTAGGACAGGACGGGGTGGGGATAGAAGGAAAGGGCGGGTGAACTGTAGGCAGATTTCAATATTTATAACTTATTGTTTCAAACTTACTGACACGGCCAAAAAAGATCTCCTAGAAACGCCAGACGAATTTTATATATGTATCTTTGTGAGGACTCTTCTTATTGAATTCTTACTTTCGCCTGACGAAAGTTGATTTCTTAATATCGAATCGTATTTCTTACTAGATGCTGGTAAGAAAATTTTTCAATTTTATTTCAGCTGTAATCACTTCTTACTTTGCCTTGATAAAATAATATTGCATAATATGGGTAAGAATATTTAACTTAATTGAGATAGAATTATTTCGTAAATATATCTTATAAGATTATTATGAGGAATAGGTCAAACGATGAATGTAATTTTTTTGCAAAAATGTTTATATTGTCAGTATATATTGCACAATTTCCTTCTCTTTAAAGTCGCAAAAATATTATATTTCTAATATTCTGTACTTTGAGAAAAAAATTAATAACTTGACTAAATTATATAGTTTAGTATTTTTTTCTTTCATTGAAGAATGTATACATTTAAGTCAAATATATCATATACAGTGACTCGATTAATTCGGACATGATACTTTAGAAATTATTACCTTCTGAACATAATTTTTGTTGGAGTAAGAAATTTATGGCTTTTGTTTTAAATTGAAAAATTCATTAGAGTTATTAGAAATATAAATTTTATTTCTATAATTACTATTTAGAGGTACAGTTTCGAAATATATATTAAATTATACATATTAAATATATATTAAATTATAGACAGAATTTTGCTTAATTCTGATATCGCAAAAATATTCGGACACTTAACAAGATATAATAATAGAATATAAATATTTATAAATGAAATGATAATAATTTTAATGATACTTTGTTGGATAACCTTTTTGTTTAATAACAAGCTGCAAACGTTTAGGCACGTTAGAAATAATTTTTAAATAATCTGGTGTAATGCGCGTCCATTCCTGTTTTAATTTTAGTTCTTCTTTTGATCTTCTAGACATAATCCGAATGTTACAGTTTAATAAATTCCATAAATTTTCTATAGGATTTAAATCTGATGACTATGATGGAGGATGTAATACTTGGACAGTTGTAAATATTCTTGCACTATTCGCGACTTATGTTTTGGATCATTGTCTTGATAAAATTTGAAATTATCTCGTATATTCATATTATTAGCACTTTTTATTAAATTGTCTTTTAGAATACTTAAATATTTATTTTTATTCAAAATTCCATCAATGAAAACTAATTTACCCACTCCTTTACTTGAAATATAATTCCAAACCATTAAACATCACCGTGTGTCATAGTTGGCTTCAAATTTTTCAGTTTGAATTCTTCGTTTGCTTTTCGCCATATCATTTTCCATCCGTCAGTCCAAAAATGTTAAATTTGCTCTCATCAGCGAATATTACATTATTCCATCATATTTGTTCTTTAGAAATAAATTCCTTCCGAAAATTAATCTTTTCTTCCAATTCGCTTCATTTATGAACGGCTTTTTACAAGCAACTCTACCGTTGTAACCATTTTCTTTTAATGCTCGAACTGTATCAGGATGTACCTTCTTGTTAGTCTCTTCATATAATTCTAAGGTCAATTTTGTAGCACTTAATCCAGGATTTTCTTTTATTTTCCTAATAATTTTACGTTTATCTTATGTGTTAAGTAATTTTGAACGTCCTTTCTAAAGTATTGATTCAATGCGATCTTCACGAACATATCTTTTTACAATATCTGCTACCGTATTTTTACTCAAATTTATTAATTTATCAATTTCTCGATATGATTTGTCTTTTTCATAATAAAAAATAATAAATTACGTTTATCAAATGAACTATTTTTGCCTTTACGTTTCATTTTCATTGTTAACTTGTGTGATCTTGGGGAAATTAAATTAATTCAACATGAAAGTCATATATTTTGTATGACTTACTTCATGAACAAGTAAGGAATAAACTAACTTAATTTCCGAGGATCAATAAATATAAAGTATATTGAGTGTCCGAATATTTTTGTAATTCTAAAATTAAAGATTAACTTATTTAATATTTTTTACATTGAAAACTACATTAAATAAACAAAATTAATATTTTTTACATTTATAATGAGCGTTTTCAATGATTAAAAAACCATAAATTTCTTAATCCTATAAAAACTATATTTCAAAAATAATAATTTCTCTATTTTTATTATTATGATGTCCGAATATTAATGCGAATCATTGTACATTTAACATAATACATACCTTCTCCATCAGAAAAAATAAATACGAATTAAACTAATCTAGTTAAGTTAATAACTTTTTTCTACTTTACTTTTCAATTAATTAATAAGTAGCTTAGCATGAATTGCAAAAAGATATCGATTGATATAATTAATCAATCATAGATTTTAAAATAGAAAGATCGAAGCAAATGAAGACGAAAACAGAGAAGGAGCGAGAGAGTCGGCAAGTACTAAGAACGATACCAAGAAGCCAGAGCCAGTCGTGATATCACCAAACCAACCGTGTGATGTATGTTCCCGTCTTGTCGTCCGAGTCTGCGTGTCCGCATCAAGTTTATATCGCGGTAATCAAATCGCCCGGCATAAATTTCGCTTATGCACAGTTGTGCACGTGAAAGTGACCACGGCGAAATTAGTCGAATCGAAAAGAGGCGCAGCAGCCTGCATGTTTACGTAGACTGTATGAATATATTTGTTTTTTTTTTATCTGTACATTGAGTTTAAAAAGAAACACAGTAGCTTTATCAATAATCAACTGTCCAATAAAGATTATACTGTATTGCGATTACTATCAAGTAGGTGGTACTAGAATCTTGGTGGTCTCATACACACACACACATACTACATTATTTATATCTATTTTATTTGTATTAAAAGTGTTCAGATCGAAATTTTGGAAAATTAAGAGAATCAGAAAGATATCGTTAAAATGTTTCTAATTTGCACTATAGGATTGTTTAAGATAATATTCCATCGTATAAAGCTAAGCTTATAAGATAAAGTTTTTTGGGGTACCACCAGTCGCTCTTAAAACGTTCCTGATCTTCGTGCTCGCTTTCCTATGTTGTCTCTTCTTTCCTCTTTCTTCTTCAGAGACTCGCGTCTTTACTGTCGTTTCCCTCTCGCTTCGTTGCACGAGCGCAGCCCGTAAACGAGATAACGAGATCAAATTTATGACACCAGATCCCCAACGAAAATATGATAATCGTGGCTAATGCCGAATACCGGGCAAGAAGGTCCAGAGTTCCGCGAGACAGGCGACGCGGACAAGTGGGGACAATGATTTTGTCCTTTGCGCTCAATCGCTCTTTTCGAACCACTCAGAATCGTCCTTATTACCGAACAAAGAATTCAGCTACGCAAACACGATCGTATGTTCTCCAAACCTCCGTCTTCCTTAAATGCCGTTCCGTAGCATGTTGCCAAAAATATTTTTCTGCCGTATCATTGATTTAAACTAGAGCTTCAGATATACTTATTTCATTTTACTTCAGAGTATCAGAAATCCGAAAAAAATTTTTAAATAGAATTATATTACATTATTCATAAATATACACAATAATGATATTATTTTTATTTATATTATATATATATTATTATTTCTTTTATTAAAAATTTTGATATTCTTTGTGCTCCGAACTGATGAACTCCACTCTATCTTTTCAAATTTCGAAAGCACGACGATTATAAATTAATTCGAAATTCGTGTAAACAGGCTCTATCGCGCTGCATGTCTACCAATCAGAGTGCATTTCTTGTTCGTCGACAGAGGTTCTTTCTCCCTCACATTTCTCCTGATTTTTTCCTCTCTTCTTTATCTTTCTTTCTTTCCTTTTGCTCTTTGTCCAGCCTCGTTTCCCTTTTCTTTTTTAATATCGCCGTGTATTTTATATTTCTGAAATCCTATCTGATCCTCGTAGACTGATTTATATGCACGATGATACACGCGTGCCGCCACTGCCAACGAGCAGAAAGGTACTGAGAGAGAAGCCATCATATCTGAGGGAATCATCGGGCAGCGCAAACAGAAAATAACTGGGTTACGTTTAGTTTTATTTGGCGCTGCCTCGTGGGAGGAAAGAGGAAAGGATGCGATGGGCGGCAAGACAGAGAGAGAGAGAGAGAGAGAGAGAGAGAGAGAGAAAGAGGAGAGAACAGTTGATATAAGATGGGGACATGTTATTGTTCTTGGAATGATTCCAAATAAAGATTTCACCGCGGTTCACAATGTGCAGGAACTTGAATAATAAAATCCCGGCGATGGCACCAGTCTAACCCTAAGTTCAGTCCTGCTGCCGGTTAGTCAGCGGCTGCGTGTACGACGGCGAGAGAAGTGTAAAGGTCGCGTCGTTCTAACAAATTGTCCCGCCTGGATTTACCTCAGTCGGCTGCTTTCGAGATATCAAAACGAAACGATTATCCAGTAGACGTTCTACTTGGAATCAACTTTCTTTGTAGGCACTCCTCCGCGACGCGCCCTTGCACGAGAGGCTAATATAGTGGTATGCCACGAGATTCGGAGTTCTCCCTTTCAAACATAGTCTTTAGATCGCGAGGTTTCAGATCTACAAATGATAACATCTTGAAGCATTTACAATCATCAAGACGTGCTGTCATTGTTTTTCTACACATTAAAAAAATAGAGCACTTAAAAAAGAACTTTCTGTTTCGAATTTTTTCCGACGCTTTTCTCGTTTCATCATTACTGAAAGAATAATTTTGAAAGTGATCCGAAGAATAATTTTCTGCTAAGACGATTCAACAACATGGAACACCTTTTGCAGATAACCCCATCAAGTATAAAAGATATAAAAGGTATAAAAGGTTCATTATATTCAGTTGCTCTAGTTACTAGATAGGTAGAGGTTGTGGATGCCTGACCGTAAGAGGAACGTAAAAACAATGTATAATATCACCCGACCGAGTAGTTGAGGGTACCAAGCCAGCGGTGGCGGCAACTATGAGAAAACTGGGGGAGGAGTGGGACAGAGGACGAGGTGGGAGCACTCAATTCATCAAGGAGTCGACGGCTCGTAATTTAAGACTGCTTTTAACTCTTGGGTGTCGCAATTTATGTGAGCTTCTTACAAAAGAATGGCGCTCTTTTCGCTCCCGTACACACCACCACGAGCCAACGAGCAGGCCATCGCCATCCGGAGCCCCATCTACCTCTCGGTTACGGTGGCTTGTACCACCCCCTGAAAACCAACCCTCCCTACGCCGTCGGGTTCCGACATCCTGAGATCTGCCGGCGCACAACGATGCCGCTCGATTCTCCGCGTCGGTAGTGGTTTTCTCTTCGCGGGTGTGAGCGATCCCGCGTGTGTTGATATAGACGGGTTTTACTTTTTTCCCCCGACCAATTTGTCACAGATTAGGCGGGTTATAAATTCGCGCCGCGTTACCGCGCTCGGCCCACCTCGCAATTAATGTTCATTGGAACGCAGTGAAACCCGTCGCTACATATTCGATATTAGTATTCAAAGAGGCCGTCTCGGTACGGAAGGATCGATCGTTCGTATTTATTATCTTAATTTGCACATTACAGTAGTTATTAATAAAAATTATATAACTAAGAAAATAAATCAAGAGACAATAAATTGTTAGTGTGAGCCAATGCTGTTAATAGTGCGTAGAAATAATATTTTATAAAGATTAGAGACTTCAGATATAAAAATTTATAATATATAAATGTTATAATTTAATGATTGTGGAGAAGAATCTATGAGAAAGAAACCATTTTAGCTCATCAAATAAATATTTGTAAACGAAATAAAGAGGAGCAAATTAAGAATCGAAACGTTTATGTTTATAAATTTTCGATGTGTCTAATCTGTATAAAGTATTATTTTTATAATTGATGATATCAATAACTCACATTAACAATTTGTTTTCTCCTTTTTGATTTATTCTTGGAGCCATAATTATTATTTATATATTTTTGCAACTTGAAGAAAGTAAATTTTCAAATATTTAGCTTAAAAGTAAAATTTCTTAACTTGAAAATAGAAAACATAATTTGTACGAAATCTACAATTTTATAAACAATTACTAAGCTTAACGATGATCGAAGGTATAGTGTGTAAATTAATTTCGTACTACCTTTATAGGCAAATCCGTTTTGCGACAATATTTTATCGAGTTACGCGAAATGACGGGCTCAATTTACATCCGCGCGTTAAAGCACGCTGAAATGTGTCGCGAGGAAAAGTGCGCACCGACTCGTTCATTTCTCGCGAGCGGATGGACATCGGCGAGAATTAATTGATCGTAATTCTCACGAGGTCGTATACATAATTAACGAGCGGATATACCACCTGTACCTACGCGAGCTCGCCGTCCTCCTTTAACACACGTAAATACTGCGTGAACGGATCAAGTGGAGATTCTCCGTTGGACCCCGCCAAGCCGCGCCCGGTAGCCGTAAGAGGCGGCTCCGCTTCTCTGGACGTTATCAAATCATCGTTTGTTTACGCCTAATCCTTGAATTAATGATTAGGACACCCTTTCCACGTAGCATGATGCGACGGATCTTAAAGCTTGCCGCGCAGATGCTCTGTACCGGGTGTTCTCCTTCGAGTTGAACGGACTTCTCACAGATTTCTCACTTGTATCCGTTCAGACTGAAACTTCGAAGTAAGTATTACGTAGAATCTAACAGCGTTATGTTTGGAGCGGCAAATTTGTGAACAATTTTTTTTAAATCGTAAAAATAATATAAATTTATAAAAACATTATCATTAAAAGTACTTAGTTTCGTATTTCTTACAGGGTCTCTGTTATAATTCCTCTGCTTAAATAAGTATAGTTACTAAAATTCATTACTACGCGTAAATCTTTTTTATCTGAATGTTTTGATCTGCAAAAAAATTTATTTTACACGCAGGATATTTTTATTTGGTGTTCTTCTAAATCATATACAATCAACACGATTTCAAATAGCCTGCTATAGCGTCGGTCTCATACACGCAACGATTCATTTATGAATCATCGAAGCTTCCGTTTTCTCTCTCTTTAGAACGTATATAAATAGACTTAAACGCGCTGCGAAATCAATGAGTGTTGCGCCGCGCTGACGAACTCTCCACCCGTTACATCCTTCAAACTATACGTAGACTCGGTGGCCGGAATATATCCCCTTAATTATCCTATGTGTGCATTCTGAGTGTGAACTCTCCATTAATCATAGGAGAAGAGAAGGGTAGCCGTTGCTATAGCTCGAGCGATTTTAATTCAGACTGGCCGCTCCATATGTATTCTACGGTGCCCACGGGATCATTAGTAACCTTAGGTGGACACCTCCGAGTCGTTCTTCATTCTGATGATGCTACTGCCTCGGTATCCGCCAATCCACGCCGTTATTGGCGAACCGTGCCATCTTTACGTCGCGCCGCGTCGATTCCATTGCAAACGTGCATCTACGATTGGCCGACTCTCAGAGATTCTACGAAAATTTGTGGACTTGAGTTGACTCTTAAAGTTCATGCCCTTTGAAATACTGATGAATAAATTTTATAAATTTAGTATAATCGAAGCACATCGAATTAATGTAAAAATAAGAATATCATTAAATTAATTTAAAAATAGCAATAAATACTGAACAAAATATTCGCAATATTTTGCAACATACGTTACGTATTATACGTGAATTTTGAAGATCGATATCCAACTGAAATGGGGGAACGAAGGAAATGTAATAAATGAGTATCACTATGAATTTTTTAGATGGCTTTATTCGTCTAGAATAATCCTGCATGCAGCGAAATGCGTTTGCCACGCATTTATCGTTCGGCAGATAGGATGCACTCATGTGCCATGGTATAACGACCATTTCATGGTGAAATAACGTATAAAATGAACTGGCTATAAAGTCCGTAGCTAACCGGACAACGCGGCCAAGTTATTCGTACTTCGGCTCGACTATGTTTGTAACATGTATATCCTATAATTTGACACCCTCTACTTTCGCTGGACATTGTAAGCTTCGCTCGTATATCGAACGTATATCAGTATAATCCATCTTATAAAACTAAATCATGTAGATTTCTACATATACCCAGGGAATATTACCGTGAGAATTTTCGCATTGCTCAATAAAATTACATTTTTGCGATATTGATGAAATCTTATCTGCCAATATATAAATGTGGATAAATATATTACAACAATGTGTATTTTTATATTATTTAATTGCGTATTTTATACTATAATATTTAGTTCATAAAAGTTCAGTAATATGCATACTTTTAAATAATTTCATTAATTAAAAAACAATTTCTGCATATTTTTTAAATCTTGATTTTCTTCTTTTATAAATGTATTAATTGTATAGAATCGCATGGAGAAAGTTAAATCTCCCAATTTATTTATATACGTGAAGTTATTGTGAACCGATACACCGCATTTTATCCATATTGAATAATACCACCAAATGATTTTATCGCTGCACCAATCTTCTATTATCTACACATCGCGCACAGCCTCGAGGGATAACGTCATCGGCTCGATCGTCGCGAGATGGAAACGCGTAAAGTTCCAATATTCTCGCAAGATCTCCTGAAGGCAGTTCGCCATACGAGAGAAGGGATACGGTTAATTCGCCGTACAGTCCTCTTCGAGTCTACGTCGGCGACCACACGCGGATATAGCCGAAGGCAGTGAGCTGCCGTCGATACATCCTTGTCGATATGGACACGTGTTGGCCGACACCCTGCAACAATCTCGCGGAGCCCTCCCAGGTCCCTCCTGGCCGACTCGTAAACATACAATGCACGCGGCCTTATGCGATATTATACGCGGTGCGGCCACGGCGCGTTATGCCCCGTAACAGCATTCAGAGACGCAGGCTAAACGCATTCGTGACTTTTTAAAAATGTTGCGATTACGTCACGACACGCACGATGCCCTGAGGCTAGCGGGGCCTCATTAGTCCGGCCGATCGGTCTTTGTTTCTTCGAGTTGCGGAAGAAGGTGGAAACAAAAGCGAGATCGCGGGCGGTGAGATCAAAAGGTGCTCTCGGAAGTGTCCCCAGCAACACGGGACCGTTTCTAGAGGGTATACGAAGTGTTTGGTTTTGATGAAACAAAGTAGTATTTTCTGCATTGATGTAGGAAATAATTTTTCTCTAACACTAATGTCGAAATAATAGTAGCTCTTGGAAACTGAGATTACAATTCATTCTTTCATATCACTAACGCGATCGTCTCAAAGAACGCGTAACTAGCAACGCAATATATTTAAGATACGTCGAAACACATAACGAACTTATCTCGAGGCTTGCCAATGGAGATGCGTGGGCTTGCAACGCGAGATAGTCTATATTCTCAGGACAGAGCGTTCAAGAGTCTACCGATGCGAAAGATCATCAGGTGCAATGGCTCATTGATGCGTTACATCAGGAGTTTTGCAAGGACGACCGAAGGTTGCGACCGCGGGCGAAATCTATATAATCGATTCTGATTGCATTGAAGCCCGGTAGTAGTAGCGTTGATTGGTGCATTCATAAATATCCATTAGTGGACAATGTCGGTAATGATCGAGCGTGCGGGCTACGCCCTGCCGGGCTGAAGGGCTCCTGGTAGCTCTCTTCTGGTAGCTTTCGTAGCCGAGAAACAAGACTCTCGATCGTAGCACGCCATCCGTCTGCATCTCGACGTTTCGTCCTCCTTTTTTTACCCTTCCATAGGCGCACCTTTTTTTCCCTCGTCTCCCCCTCCCTCCCCTAGTATCTTCCATCCTTTCTCTCTTTCGACTTGGTTGTCTCGTTGGAATGCCTGCCGGATGAACGCATTCGATTTCGAGCCATAATATATCGGGTGACCTTCGATCGACGATGGGCGTAGAAAATGAGCAACGGTCGGACTTGGGCCCAAGGCCAACTTCGACGGGTGCATTGGTCGTCGATGTCCGAATTTAACTTAACGAATGTGGGATTACTGTTTCATTAATTCTTTTAGCGTATCTTATAAGATATATTTAAGATTACGCTGAAAGATCAAATGATAATGCCTCTGGAATTCTGATACGATTTCACAGTTATCATTATCAAGTTTTATCGTAAATTCATTAGTGTTCTTGCAAAAAAAGTATCTGTATTAAAACATGTATGTAAAGTAGCCAATGATACCTCTCTAAACTCGATGGAAATAAATTTAATTCCGAGAATTCAAACGAAATGTCGATATATATATATATATA
>Ga0157363_1002973_pt1 | contig 15126 bp, 6 predicted proteins | sample AttsexASBM1_FD_111477 | JGI IMG/M metagenome (GOLD analysis project Ga0157363, IMG submission 111477) | Fungus gardens microbial communities from leaf cutter ant in Ribeirão Preto, State of São Paulo, Brazil - Atta sexdens ASBM1 | ecosystem: Host-associated > Fungi > Mycelium > Unclassified ...
AATCGTAATTAAATCCATGACGAATATTTTCAAATATTAACAAATCGGAAAACAATGACTAATAATATACTCGTATATTACTTATATTGTTAATAATAATGATTTTAATTGGAGCGTAAAAACACCTCAACTGATTTCTCTCGTTTACGTAAAAAAAAAAAAAAAAAAAAAATATTTAATTTTAAAAAAATTTTAAAAAATAATTTATTAATATTTAAAAAAATAAAATTTTTTAAAAAAATTAAATTTTTTTGGTATTTTTAAATAAATTATTAAAAAAATAAAAAAAAAAAATAATTTTTTTTTTTTTTTTTTTACGTAAACGAGAGAAATCAGTTGAGGTGTTTTTACGCCCCAATTAAAATCATTATTATTAACAATATAAGTAATATACGAGTATATTATTAGTCATTGTTTTCCGATTTGTTAATATTTGAAAATATTCGTCATGGATTTAATTACGATTTATTGAAAAAATGTTGATGTAGAAACCCAACAATTAAATATTAAACGAAATAAGCACATTGAATAACTTATTATGATAATATTACTAAAAAAATATTTTAATTAACATAATCCTTACAGAAACCTAATACTAGCCTGCAATTTAATACTGGCCTATTTAATAACTGGCCTGTACTAAAACAGTAATTAATTATCTATATTGAAAATACTAAATATTGAAAATACTGTTCAATGCTTTTACTCTACATAAATAATTAATTGCTATCTTTTAATGTTAAATTAGCTAGATTGAATTTTTTATTAGGGATTTTTTTAACGAAATTGCATATTTAAAAGTCCGTAAAGATACTTTAGATACTTTTGATAACGAAGTAAAATATCTCAGATAATGGTTGAAAAGGTAGACAAAGGAGATCGTCTAATTATTTATTTTTAAGTCTAAATTTATTCTGTAATACACATTCTTTCATCGGAGTTTTATAGACGAATCTCTCGTCACTTCGCGATCGGTCTCGTGACCCCTCTTTCGGAGAGAATCTAACTTGGTTTGTTCTTTGATTATTCAAGAAGACTTTATAAATTTAAATTTTTTAAACCGAGCAACGTTTTGAGTTTCGTTCGCTCGCCATGCAGCTTGTAGTGATTAAACACACAAACCTTTATCGTTACTAAAAAATCCGACGCGTACGCTATTGCATCCAGCTGCATCACCTATTTGTCCGAAAAAAATGTACGATATGAAATAGACGCTATTTTTAAAGCATTGAAAATCGTTAAGTCTATCGAAAATCGTTAAGCACGTAAAATGATGACATTAAGACTGCACAATCGTAGCATAAGGCCGCTGAACCAATGAGCATTTGGCAAACCATATTGATTTATGTAAGATGCTTATTAATATAGTGGTTCTATGCTAAGCTTATGCAGCTTATGTCATTTTGTATGTGATGGACTTTTACAATTTGTCTCGCTATTTGCGTCAACCGGTCCATCTGTCTCGTATGTTTTCGTTTTATCCTTTCACACCGAACAGCTGAGCAGATTCATGAATCTGTATGTTTATCTGTGTATAATTCTTCTAATATTTCATAGGATATTGCAACGGGCATAGTGATGATGTAATCACAATAATTATATAAAAAAGAATAAAAATATGTTAAAAACATTACTCAAACAAAACAATATTTTACAACAATATAAATTTTTCGTCACTGAGATATAAAAACATTTCAGGATTATTCCCGAGTTAATGTTAAAAATACCAGAAATTTATAATTATGTAAAAAGGTGTAAATTCTTTGCGCTTATTATGTATTGGAAAAGAATAAATAAGAATTGCTCGTTACTTAATAAAAATATCCTTTTGATCTAAACTGAATAGATTAAATATTGCTCTTATATCACTTCAAGCTTCCATTTCAATTTTAACCGTCACTTTATCTTTAGTTTTTATAGATTTTTGATTAGTTAAAACGGTCACCAGTGTGAAATCGATAGTGATAGCAATCTACGTTGTTCGCAGCGCGAACATACCACACGTATAATTTTTTTTACGTATAGATTCACACAGATTATAATCGGTTTAACCGCTTCGCTGTGCAAAAAATATGCGCATACACATACAAATTTCAACGTGAGTATTCAAAGAACTTTTTAAAATTCTTTTAAATTTAGATTTTCTTCTGCAGGAATATCTTATTGTTACATTTTTTTTTCTAATTCTAAATTTTATATTCTTATCATGCTCATAATTTGCCTAATTTAAAATTCATAAAAAAAGTAAAATACAATGTATATATAAATTTTGCAAAACAAATGGTATACAGTTCACAAAAATATCCATTCTCCGGGCGAATGGATGTGCAAATAATACTCTTCGATAATAATCCGGTTACTCGCACTACGAAAAACAATATTTCATGGAGGATATTCGCTTCGTCGATATTGCGAATATACGGCGAAAGATTATCGCATTCATTGACGATTGTATTCTTAGTTCTCCATAAAATTGAAAAATTACGCGTACGACGTTTACGAGATGAAACGTCACGTCTGTACAGCACAATGCATTTTTGCAGATTTGATTTCATGCTGCCCCGGCGCGAAAATATCTCTAAACGTTCGAGGAGTGCGCTTGTAATTGACCGCAAAAGCTATTGATAAAAACATTTCATTTATTCGTAACAACATGTCACATCATGTATTTTACAATAGAGACAAAATCATATCTATATTTCGATTACCTCTAATCAACTTATATAGATATTATTATAAATAAAGTTATAAATAAATACATGCAGTTACGTGTCATCATTTTGAAATTATATATCCTTTTAAAATATAAAGTAAAAGCGCAATATTTACTATTTAATTAAAAATGTATTAGTTATAAAAATTAACAGGAGATGCTCAAAATCACAATCTGAAAAATTTATGTTGAAGCAAAATATAGAGGAAATGTCATTTATTGTTTATTTTCAATAATCGATATTAAACTTAACAGATAAAAATTATTGACGACTTTTTTATTTCTGAGTTCTCTAATAATTAATTATAAACAATCAGTTAGCAACATCACCACGACAGTTATGGAATATTAATTGCATTAAAATTCTACTAGATGAATGTATTAAACACATGCAATTTTAAGTAGGTCTCTACCTTAAGCGCATTTCTAAAATCTACACATAATTTAAAAGAAATTTAATAGAATTAAAGTTTCTTTCACATTGTCAATTCTTCTTTCCCTCTACCCTACTCTCATTCTGTGACATATATCTGTTAATTAATTTGATAATGGGAAAGCTAATGAAAATATTATCCGTAGCCGTATTTAAGCAATCCCCATAGTGCTCGCGGACATTATTGGCAGGGATGTACTCCGTCGATGCGTAGTAATTATGGCCCCAGGCTTCGCGCGCGCTATCATGCCACTGGTAATTATTAAATGGGAATTATCGTTCGTACGGACATTAATGTGGTGGCGAGTATTATCGCATGGCAGCCGTATAATGCTTAAAGTGTTATTCCGAGTCTCTCACTGCGAGAGGCATATATTATATGCATCTATTTCGGGGGTTAACAAAACGCGGCGCGTTAGTATGCGGCGCGAGCGCGCTCATCCCGCGAGTCACATCGCAACCGATTTCCGCGTTATTCGTTCGGAAGCGGCTTATCGCGCGCCAGGTGAAATTAATTAGCGATAAGATTAATTAACTTGACCCACCGCGTGTATCCAGTGGTCAGTTCCGATCGCATTCCTCATCGTCCGATCACCTCCCTCTTCTCCCCAAACCCTCATCCATCAGCCTATTTATCTTTCCCTTTCCCCATCTGTTCCCATATTTAGCCCGAATAGTTCCCGAATGACAGCGCTTCGATGGGTAATTATGCCGAGTAGCCTATCGTAATCGCGAATAACGATCGAAAGATTCGTTGTTGCCATCTCCTCTCCGCCCTGATTAGTTTCTATTTTGCCATATTTCCAATCTGCGTTTTTAAAGTTACAGAGAACAGAGAGCAGTAAATATTCCAATAGATGCAATAAAGCATAATTATTCGGTAAATTTGGTTTATATATATAATATATATCCCGATTATTACATTAACTATTTCTATAAATAATACTATAAATAATAGAAATTTGAATAATGATAAGTAACGCGAGAGTATCGTTTCATGAAGCGTTAAACAAGGACGGACTGTAAAGTCTCTTTTCTTCTTTTTTTCCACACGTTATTCATGGAATCTTTTTTCTCTCCATGCTGGCGCCCTTTGCACCTCTAATGGTAATTTTTAACGAGTTTTCCAATTTAACGAGCGGCAAAGCGCGCCACGCCCGAAGAGCTACGGCAGTCTTTAACGATGACGCGACTGTCCGGCTGGTGCTCCAATTTGTCGAACGCGAGAGAGGCGCGGTAAGCTTTTAGGGCATTTTCGAACAAAGTGTTTAGAGCTTATGACAGCGACGCAGAAGCTGGCACCGTTGCTGGATCGCGCTCCTCTCGTCTTCCACGTCCCGGGCGTTTCGCGATTAATCGCATTGTCTCTTGCTGCACAACCATTAGACAGTAATTACAAGCAACGTAGTTAACTCGCGTAAATTTGACTGGAACGCAGTTTTACGTTTATCACCTTTCGTAATGACGATATACAATGTGCAACAATTGAAGATGTCACATTTTTTTCAAGAAATTTAACGTCCATAAAATTTGTTTAATATAGACTTTTGTCAAAATCTTACATGAAAATAAGAGACTCCTTTGCTCGATAAAAATACGAGTTTTTTTATTTCTCTCATTTTGACTGTATTTTTCAAACATTAATATTAATTACATGTATTATTTTTACATGTATTAATTTTTATTACTAACAAATAATTTATTATTAAATTATTTAGAATCACAAATAAAAAAAGGAAAAAATAAATTTTTAACAAAACTATTGTAAGTATAATATCTTAGATATTAGAGACAGAAAAAAAGCAAAAACAACGACAAACTGTTTAAATATTTTGACATCCGCATGACGTCATAAATACTAATATTTTATTATTAATTATCTAAATTAAATAGGAAAATGTTTTTAGATATACATTTAAAATATAAAAGAGTTCGAAGTAGTAATGAAGCGTGAAAAAATGTTAAAGAGAATAATGAAACTATTGTCAGAAAATGAAAAGAAATATTAAATTATTTCACGTTTCGACTCAAGCATCGCTGGCCTTCTTCCAAGATGTATCGACGATGTCGTCTCAAAAAACATAATGAATCATCTAACGACCTTTTAATTCCACTCTTCTTGCTTAACGAGCAAGTGAAAAGTACTCGACCGAAGAAAAAACGGTGAATGGCATTGCACCGTAAAGACACTTCCGCGACGAAAAAGTTAACTGCTGTTTTCATATTAACGTTAATCCGACAACGTTTGGCAACCTACCTATTATTATTCTTGATTAATAGGTTGTAGTAAATTGATCGAATATATTTAATTTAATAAGCAATTATTAAAAGAGAATAACAGCTTTGTTTAAATTTATCAGAAATACATCCAGTTTACAAATCGAAATTGTAATATATACAATTTATATAAATGCAAAACTGATTTATATAATCGATAGTTAATGTGCAAAAATATGGCATTTCATATTATTATGAAAATACTGAGAATCGTTAAAACGCAAATGTAAGCTGATCAAAATATAAATTTCCATTCATGAGTTCTCATCTGTTTAATTTATTAGAGTCTTATTTAATTATTATAGATAATCAATAGTCACGAAAATATTTGTAAATTTTAGCGATTAAGGATGAAAAAAGTACTATTTCTATGTTACTCGTCACGTCTCTAACACCTTGTTCCTAACATTCCCAAAAACACAGTAGGTATATTACTAAACGTACCACAGCAATGGCAAGAGAGAGCAGCCAACAATTTGCTTGACGTTTTAACGACCTTCCGTCGTTCTCAGCCCTTGTAAACGTAAACCGGACTCGATGGGAAACCGATCGTTGCTACAGTGCAACGGAAATCCTTCCTCAACAACGTTTGCTGTTACATAGGACTCAAATACTTCGAATTACGATATATTCAATACAAAAACGTTCGTATTCGTTCAAATTTTTGATGATAAAAAGAATATAGAAAAGTTACAAGTACACTACTATATACACATCAAATCTGTTTTATATACATATATTCTGTCGAAATATTTCATTTTAAGGTAAACATTATTTTATCAATTTTATATGTAATTCTCAAGCACTGCTAAATTTAATTAATAATTGTCATTTTAAAATCCACTCACATGTAAATATATATAAATATGAATTTACACCAAAATATTATTTAAACATTAAGATCCATCTCAGACCGAAAACCTTTACTTTATTTATTATGTATTCGTCACATTATTTAACTAACTAATTATTATTATTAAAATTATTTATATCAAGAAATTGAGACAACAACTTTAACTTTGATTACTCATTTTCATAACAAATCTAAAATATAATTTGCGATCTCAAATTAATAAATATTTTCATGACATTATTTAACGAAATATAATTAAAATATTGCAGCTATTCATTTATTAATAATCTTCAGTCGTTTTTCAAAATAATTAAAATATTAATAAACGATTGCTGACGTTCAATGAGTTAATCCAATGGGAATTGTGTGGATTTAACTAAAGTGACAATCAGATATATTTAAATCGGATACGTATACCACCGTGCAATAATTTTTGAATAATTCTCTCTTTCTGAATTTTCATTTTTGCGCATTTCGTGACACGAATGGCATATAGACATATTCAGTATTGATTGGTGTGAACTTATTTTAAGTAGAGGTTCAATTTCAGAATCGGATTCAGTGATGAATTTCCATGAAACATTCAATGAATATCAACTAGTGCATTGCACCGATTTTAGTAAAATTTTCATAACTAAGCTTACATCAACTTCCAAATAAATGATTCATAAAGATAGTAGTGATTGATCAGTATACGATAATTAATCACAAAATGCATTTTTATTATACGATACATCAAAATTGACATATCGATTATAATCTGGCACACACACAAGTCTCGAGAGTATTTTATACTCAATACGCAATCATGTGTCAATATTTAATTATTGTTGTTCTCAATAAATTGACAGAACTCAAAATTATGTTAAAATGTGTGTACCTTATTTTAAATATTACTCTAAATAAATTGGAGGTTTCATTATTTATAAAATCAAATATACAATTCAGAAACATTTCTATAGAAGCATCACAGTAATTTTATTAATCTCTATTTTAACTCTTATATTTAAAAGATTCTTTTTTTATAAAGTCTACTTTTACGATATGCTTTTAAAATTTTCAATCAAATATTATTTTCCTATATTTCACAAAATCTTTAGAGATTATCGTACAACACAATATTCAGTTTAAAATTGTCAAAATAATTTCTTCGTTATGTAAATTGTTATATTTGAATTTTACTATAAGAAAGTCACATATCTCAAGATTAAAACACATGTTACTGAATCGTTATCTTTGGTTATTGCTTTGATATTTGAAACGTAGATTTTCTGATTCACAAGATTTTCCCCTATAAAACTCTCATAACACTGTATTATTATCGATCTCGGATCCGAAGTAGGCGTAGCCGACGATGGAAAAGTTACGCGTCGCAGAAGCAGTCTCTGGAAAGTCCTTTCTCAACTGCAACCTAACCTTCAGAACGAACGATTGGTCCTCTTAAAGAACCACCCCTAGAGATTGCCTCTAAAATTTCCGGTGGTCATCTACAAAGGCGTGATTTTCGAACATATGTCTCCCCGAGGTATATCCTTATCACCGCGACTGTTTTCACGAAATTCACGGGGGTGCACTTGCATATATGCTACGCGGTTTCTCTAGTTAAGGAGAAACTACCCAGTCTGTGTTTGATACCTTCATATGCTTCTCGCTAAAAGCAAAGGCTCTCAGTCTATGTTAACGTTAATTTAAAGTCGCTCTGAATGACACGCCAGCACTGAAATTACTTTACTCAGGATCTATCGCGATGATGGAGATCATCATCGAGAGTGAGCTATGTAAATTTCATTTCAGGAAGCTCCTCTCTCTCTCTCTCTCTCTCTCTCTCTTTCCTTTATTTGTCTCGTATTTTCCCGCTCCCTATCGCTCTCTCTTTCAACAACCGTCCACTTGACGACTTCGTCACTCCACAAATTGCCAACATTGTGCGAACTTCCGCTAATCCTAATCAACGTCGTCAGAGTCGACGTTGTAGCATCAACGTGGCCTCTCGAGTTTCTCCGAGTTTATCGATGCACCGAGCAAGACTATGGCTTGTCCACACTACTCTTGCCTCGAGAGAGCTCTCCTTTTGCACAGTTCATTTCATTTCAACAGGAATTGCTAAATTCGGCCCGTAGCAAACCGGATTATAAACGCTTATGTTAGCGAATATGCATAATGCGAATAAGCTCGAGGCAATAATTACAATGTATTACGTTGTATGATAATAATAATGTGAAATTTTAGGTGAATCGGATTAATTTTGGACATTTATAAAACATTCTCAAAATTTGCTGCAAAAAAGCGTTGTGTTTTAAACGAGACAACCATCAAAAAGCTTAACGCGTTAGAAAACATTCATTTTTTGTAGAAACAATTATATGGAAAAAAGGATTTCACTGAAATACCTAAAAAATTAGCTAGAAATTAACACTATTTCCACTTTACGCAACATTTACATAATGCAACATTTACATAATGCGACATGCATTTTCATTATAAATTTAGAATTATTTTTACGGAAAGATTTTGTTGAAGTATATTTACAAATTTGACTAGATCTGAAAAAAATTGTATTGGACCATCAAAATAATTATATAGAAAATTCAAACATAAGAGGAATGCTGCAAAAAAAATTTTTAATTCTAGCAATCAGTTGAAGCCTCCACATAATTATTATTACTACTAATTATTATTATTATTATTATTATTATTACATATTATATTATTTCGATAGTTCAACAAAATTATTCAGACCTGTCTCTAACTAAATTTTTAGATAAATTAGCAAAACCATTTTTCTCGTGTAAAAACAATTCTAAACTTTGTAATAAAATACATGTCGCATAATGTAAACGCCGCGTAAAATGGAAATAATATTAATTTCTACGTTTATGGTGCAAATTTCCGCGGATTAAAAACGGATGAGTCGAGTATCTCTCGTCCGTGACAAAGTCGACCAAAGTGCATCGGTGCAACGCGACAGAGAGAAGAGAAAGAGCGTGGGAGCAACGAAGAGGATGGCAAAGAGAAACGATGCATACAGGATCGAGCGAGGGAGAGAGATGGCGGAAAGAGCGATGCGGTGATTTGTGTATCCGCGTTTGGCGCGAGGTCGATGCGACCATAATAATTTATCGTTGTAAAATATTGTCTCACCGACGACGCCAATGACGCGGAAAGCCCGCGGTAAATCGGACGAGATCACGCGAACGCGCAACCAGGTATCGCGTGTCGATCGCGCTCGATTCGATTTGAATCTATTTGCCGCCGATTCGTTTGGCGCGTGACTTCGAGTACGTGCGCTGTGCGACATGGAAACTTATTGAAACACGTTCGACGTGTCCGAGTAAAATACCGCTTATCGTGCAGGGACTCCTGCGCCAACGTCCCGCAGCGCGACTCGCCGATTGAATCGCACTTGAAATTACGGTGACCGCACGGTCGCGACCGTTGTGTAATCTTAGCCTACAGTAATTTAAAGTGTGAGCTTTAACTTATCGGTTTTCATTTAGGTTGTAGTAGAAATATATCGTGTGTATTACAAGATTTACAGAAATTACCATGAAAAATTAATTGTAAATTTGTCGGAGTAGTAATAAAGCGTTAAAAAAATTTTGAAAAGAATAATGGTGCTATTGTCAGAAAATGAAAAGAAATATTAAATTTTAAACAAATTTTTCCTTTATGTTTTTTAAATACTTTAATAAATATTTTTTAATAATCACATTTATTATATAAATTAATATTAACGTTTAAAAATGTAATTAAAGTTTAAATAAGAGAACTGGTTTGATAATTATTAAATCATGTCTTCAATTTTTTATCGAATAAAGGAGCCTCTTCTTTTCGTATATAAGACTTCAATTGTATTAAGTTTAATAAAAATATATGACGACAATTATATGTAATACATAATCAGATTACATTGTCGAAATATAAATGTGACATGATATATTACAAGTAGCGAAACATTTTAAAAGACTTACACAAAATTGCTTTTGAAACGATTCGCTGTGAATTTATCGGAACTCTATTTGCAAACATCTGTAATCCAAGTAAAGATACGTAACATCTAGGACGTAACATCTAGGATCTTATATAAATGCATTATACACACGTACACACACATACAGATATTCATTTTTATTTTAATTTATATTCATTAAAGCTTCTTTCTTCGTAGCAAAAATGTAAGGTGCAACATTATTAAATGTCTTCCTTGCTCAGAGCAATTCAAAGTCAATGAAAACGGTAGTAACCGTCAGTGGCGTAGTGACTTCTGTAACTCCTTCATTGTCATAGGAGTTACGACAAACCATACTGCCGGTGAGAACAATCGGGGAATTACTGTCGTCACCCGTCTTGTCGACTGCCTTCCTCTTTCCTCCTCTAATTCTCTCTCTTTCTCCACTTCACTTTCGTTTCTATGTCTAATAAATTTTCTAATGATACTGCACAAGAAGAGAGCAAACCACGCCAAGGAATTATTTTTTTCTAAAAATAATCTACCTGATGAGTACTAATAGACTTTTTTTTTAAAAGCGCGTTTCAAAATTGAATGATTACATAAGTGTGTCATTCAAGAATTAATTTTGTCCTACAATTCGATAATACTTAATAAAATAATTTTGAAAACAAAATTTACCAATCTCTCTCTATCTCAGATCCTTTCTTATTCCCAAGGAATGTAAAAAGGTATAATTCTCACTTGCTTCGCGATGCTCGTGTTCGACAATTGGCACGATAAGAATAAACGAGCAGAATCGAGCCGTGCGTGGCAATAAAAGAAAACCGCGCGGTGCTCATTTTCATTTTCGCCCACTTACGATAAGACTAGCGCTTCCGATAACGGTGGAAAAAAGATTTTGCCATTAGTATGCACCGAGTTCTCTCGCGGTGGAACGAAAAAAGAAAGGAAAAGGAATGAACAAACGTTGGCGCGGACGTGCACTTAGCAACGCGCCAAGCGTGTCGTAAAGCGATCGTCATAATGTCGACTGAAATAGAGTTACGGACATTTACGCGCTTCCGCGCGCACGTTTCACCGATATGGAAACGACTTGCCAAGGAGTTACAACGACTCAGGTCGGACACAGTAATGGCGACGCAGGACAGTCCGAATAATGGATTTCTCTTAGGGGTCGCACGGCATACCGATCCTGCACGACGTATCCTCGGTATATCTGTGAATAAATCGATATCGACCAATGGCGATTGGTACTGCCGTTAACATTAACGTAGCCTCGATCTGTTTCTCCATCCTACTCTGACACCACATCGGTAATCCCGTTCAGCTGAATATTCCGTCTCCCCAGACTGTCGAATTTGCTCTGCATCAGCGTGATCAGCCAGCTTATAGATCTCGCGATCGCGTAACCGTGTATCCATCTACCATGTGTGATCGTCGAATCTAAGGCAATACATCTCTATCAAGGAGATCAAACCGTTACGCTCTATAGTGCTATCGGATTGAGTTATTTTTTTCCGAAAATATGGGATCGCATCGATATATACAATCGGGAAGATTTACGAAAAAAATAGAATTAATCGGAATAAAAATATAATACACGGGAATATTTTTAAGTAATAATCCTATCATTCGTAAAATAAATTACAAATAATGAATATTTCATAAATATCATAAAATTATAAATTATATATTAATATTAAGCTCTCGACGACTGTTATTGGAAAAGATTACCTTACCATATTATAAAAAAGCTTAGACAATATTTTATAAGGAGCTTTCTCTTAATTAAAGAATTTCTTCCTTAGTTTTTATTTCTTACTAAATTTGACTATTTTTCTTTTTACTTACAATCAGTTATCACGAGATTGTCCGATTAATTCTTCCTCCGGTGCACTCTTGCTCCATATAACCGTTACAATTACGCTCACGATTGGCTCGGATCAGGCAAGAGATAAATAAAAGTAAATGAAAACGTGCGGCAATAACGCGGCACGCGAATGTATCTCGAGGTTAAAGTCCGATGACAAGAACCCCGAGGGAATTTCGATGGAGGCGGTCTGCACCGCGCGACAAGGACCGTATCGATAAATTGAATTTCTTCGTGCTCGTGATTGCCATCGGCGAATCGGCTGGCCTCAGATCGACGCAAACCCGGCTACATCCTGCACCTACTTTGCGCCATTGCACGACGCATTCGTTGACGGGCGGCGTATTTGCACGCTCGGATATTCAGTTAACGCCCGGACCAGCTTGGAACATCGGGATTTGCCGTGTTAATCGGAACTCGGTCACTATCGATAGAGAAAGAGACAGACAGACAGACAGTCAGACAGAGAGTAAGAGAGAGAGAGAGAGAGAGAGAGAGAGAGAGAGAGAGAGAGACTTTGCTAGATTCGGAATCCGCTAAAACATCGAATAGTCATTGGAGATTCGTCGATGTGATACGTTCATGCATATACACATACATATACATTTCGACTGCACATTTCCAAGTAGAATTTTCGACGAGTTTTCTGGAGCACGTCCATTCCATTATCGTTACCGACAACCTATTTTACCCTCATTATTCGAAATACACGATCAAAATTATATATACATTTACTGCATTAAAGTGACAAACGCGAAACGGTTCGACGCTATTTATAGAAGAATTTAAAGAAAATCTGTTAATCACTTTTTAATATCTTTTAATAATTTTTAAGAATACGTTATTGACAACAGCTATTGAACGTCAATTTCACTTGCTAGGCAAGTCTCATTAAATCTTTATACATATCCATAATCGGTAGATCAATGTTAATCAATCACTGCCACTTGGGTTAGCAATACTGCTATCGCTGGCTGTAGCAAAAATGGCGAAGAATAATTAATCGCTACTCGAAAAATTCCTTCAGCGTTTCGCAAAGCAAGTTCATTAAAAGAGATTACGTTGCTAGGAAAAGTAATAGACGAAGGTTAATGAGTGACCGTCAAAGAAGATAAAGACTGAATATCTGTTGAGAGCGGCTAAACCAGGCGACAAGGATAATTTAATCGACTATTCCACGCTGGACACGAGCATGGTACGTGTTATTGTTATAATCACAAGCGATGGAACATGAGCGTCAAGCATAGATCGGATCTTAGACGAAAGTGTAACAGAATAGTATATAACAATAATAAAGTTTCAAGGTAAATATTTAGGATCGGAAAACAAGTGCAGCATTGTAGAAAATAGGGGAGAATGCGGAATTGCGAACACGAGGTAAATGCGAACGATACTATTGCAGTATATTAGAGTAATAATAACTTCTCATCTCTCGCATTCAGTGATAGTTCAGTACGCTTACCGCTGCACTATAAACGTAATGCACTATAACGTGACCATAGAATCACATCGTTTAAGGTAAATACCATTACATGGTTTTGATGATACATGATTTTGATGTAGAGGAAATTGCGAAACGCATCAAGGGAAGTTAAATAAAGCCAATAATTTTTATTTGCTTTATTTAATCAATTATTTATCAATTATAGAAGCGTTTATTCAACATATATTTGGCTCTAAATTATAATAATTAATATTTATATATTATTAAAACAAACTACAATTTTAAATAAAAAGCAAAATCAATTCAGCATTGCTCTGCATGGCAGCAGGCAACTTGAAATTGAGGTTTTAGTTTTTGTGTAAAATTATAATTTATGATAAAATAGAAAGGTTCGCGAATGTCATAAAATATATTGAAAACGACAAGTACGAGCCAACGGATGATGATGTGCAGAAATAAAAATAAACACATATAAATGATATAATGATATAAAATTTAATTTATACTTCAGCTTACTCTTCAAACTATCTTTAGTTATATATGAATGTTAATTATACAATTTAAAGCAAATAACTAAAATACTTTTGAAATAAAGATTTCCATTATAAATGCTTATTGGCTTTATTTAATTTTTCCCTTAGGTGTTTGACCTACTTGGTTGAAACTACTATTGATTAATATGCAATTGATTATTCAAAAGTAGTTAAAAATTTGATGTAACACAAGCAATTATGCTTCTAACATAAACTGAGCTAAGATTTTCTTTCTCTATTTGTAACTCTCATTCAAAAGACATTGTTAAATATCAAAGAAGTGGTAATCTAATTTTTTGAGTAAATAACATTTTGTTTTTAACTCTACATGTCAAAATATCCATTTCTATGATTAGTTTCAAAGTAAACAACATTCATATTAATATATAAACTCAGTAAATAATAAACTAAAAATTTGAGTCAGATTTAGTACATTTTTTAAGTTATATATTGTTTAATGATATTAAATAGAAATAAGTAGTCACGATCTAAGAAATGATTAAAAATAATTCAAATTGAATATAATATGACATTATAAATTTAACAGTGCAGTATAGCATAATTATTAGCACAATATTACCTAATATTATCCCAAACATTTAACCAATAAATTGCTACTAAATTAAGAAGTCGATCGATATTATCATGAATATTCAATTCGCAAAGTTAAGACTGATAAATATAATAGATAATGCATTGCAGTTACGTCGTCGAGCTACATACGCGAACTTCGATACTTTACGCGAGTTAGAAGCATTCGATAGATTTTAGCTTCGAAACGTCAAAGTTAACTCAACCAGGATGCTAAAACCAAGCCCGAATTACAGCTGATTGTGCCGGTAAAAGCATCACAATTGGTATCGTGTCGATAAGCAGAAGTAAACAACAACAACCACAATCGCTTTCCGAAATTACTTCCGTGCAGCGTTCGTGGATTACTATCATTATCAAACGTACTTTTCACGATTCTCTCTCTCTCTCTCTCTCTCTCTCTCTCTCTCTCTCTCTCTCTCTCTCTCTCTCTCTCTCTCTCTCTCTCTCTTTCTCTCTC
>Ga0157363_1002974_pt1 | contig 15126 bp, 7 predicted proteins | sample AttsexASBM1_FD_111477 | JGI IMG/M metagenome (GOLD analysis project Ga0157363, IMG submission 111477) | Fungus gardens microbial communities from leaf cutter ant in Ribeirão Preto, State of São Paulo, Brazil - Atta sexdens ASBM1 | ecosystem: Host-associated > Fungi > Mycelium > Unclassified ...
AAGAATAAGCACAAACTACACCTATTACATCTATAGGTTAAATAGAGGCGTTTTCATTCCTTTTTGTAATAGCAATGCATTCTTCATATGATACGCACTTTTTGTTCTCGTTTAAATAGATACACAATTTGCATAATACATATTTTCTTATTTTTTTATATATTGTATGATATCAATAATTGATACATTGATGACTCTGATTCTGTCAAAGTTCTGTCTGTAAGAATTTGTTCATTGCAAAATATTCAATATATTTCGCATAATATACTTCTTTTCACGGGCGTTTAGACATGCGGACGTACAATGGTGTGCAGCAGATGAATGTGTCATGCCAAGCCGAGAGAGAAAGAGGAGAGACTAGACGCCGCTATAGCATTGAATTATTGAACACTGCACTCTGGCTTACCTCCTTCGCATATTCCGACACCTATGTTCGGCTCAATCCTGCTCCGCGTGTTATTGTCTAGCAAAGTAGATTCTCTGCTTAAGATGGAGAAGTCTATGTGTGATAGCGCGATGTGTTTCACATATCTGGATATAAATTATTTCTCAGATTTCGCAAAAGTAAGAGAGACGGAGGGGAATCTTCGCATCTTCTGGATTTGTATAATAGAATCCTGCCGAGGATTCCTCTTTCCTCTTTCTGCAAAAGTATCTTTAATTTGGCATACAGTGATCTGTGTGCAATTAACGTGAAAGAGTTAAATTCATGATTCCTTCACAAAACCTTTTTTAGTATTAAGAATAATTGGAATACAAATGTAATTGACAATGATGTATGTGAAGTGCTCTTATAACTAAAAAGTAGAAGTGTTGATATGTTTAACAGATAGTATTGCAACGATGATCCAGTTGATACAAGTTGTTTACTTGAATTGAGTTTTCTAAATTTTCTTTTTGCTTTCTTTTCGATTTTTGCTACATTCTACTTTAAAATTTATCAGAGTTTTAATTAGAAGCAATCGTGTTATGTGATAATTACGATGAGAGATATTGCGAATTTAGCAACAAGCATGGGAATGAAATTCTTTGCAACATGAAACATTAGTTGCAGGAAACGCGTTAATTTTTCATGGTCTCGTGACAATAAAGCGATAACGCTAGATTATTAGTCGCATACAAAGAAAAATCTTTTTCGCACGATATAGCTCGTTAATGGTGTCAGATACGATCTAATCTACTATGTGGAATCCATATTGCGGTTAGAATTCTAAATTAGTTACGATACCGTGATACAAATGAAGTACGGATATATATGAATAACCTTGCAGTTTGTCATCGTACTCCAAGAGCTAGAAGTCGGTCGAAGTCTCGCGCATTCTGGAACGCGCCAGCAGGTAACCCTTTGTAAGCCCTTAAGATCCGCCAGTGTCATTATTCTGCACCGGGGCGTGCGATATAGTCGGGTGGAGAAGGCGCAACCGAACAGAGAGGTAATTCGGGTTACATGCCCGGGTGTAATGGGCGGTCTGACCGGGTTCCCTGTAGCTGGTGGCGGGAATACGTTGGCGGTCTTGGAGGTCGGTCGGTGCAAGGTAGGAAAACGCTCGTGGTGCAAGAGGGATCGAGCGAGTACGGCGGGGATGAATGTATGGGCTTCGCTTTTGGGCGCCGCTGGGATTCCTACAGGCCCGTAGGAACTTGCTGCTTGCTCATAAAATGCAAACGGGCGGCAAGTTTAAGTTTAGACAGCCCCCTCCGCGAACTCTCCTCTCACATCGCCCCCATTCTGTCTACCATCCTTTCGCCCTTCTCCATCCCAGCAGCCTGAGGCTGCCCTAGTCAGCCTCCGTAACCAACCGCGGGCCGACAATAATGAAATCCATAAATCCGTAAGAGAGCACGCGGAACACCTCATACTGCCACGTCCAGAGACTTCTCCCCTTCCTTTTGTCCTTTTCTCGTTTCCTCTCACAACACTCCATACCGTCTACCCACGTACTGCTACCTTTTCCGCTTTGCAAGACATCACTTTCGTAACCCTCGACTGAATCTTATTGCGAGTGGAAACGTCTTTACGATTCTCCGCTGGTGCTGCGAGACCGAGTTATGCATACTCTCGGGCTTCGGCATCAGTATCATAAGATGCGCTTAGAATTGCACCGGCGAGATAAGTTTGCAGCAAAAAAGTTTCTAAAAAGGAAATTATCTTGATTACGAGATTAATCGTGAGAGAATTATCTGGTTAAATATCAGAACTAAATTTAATTAATTATTTTCTTTGATATTAAGATTTATTTGAATCATCTTCGGAGAGTAAGTTTGTTCATATTTATTTTTTTCTGTATTTACTTTGTAAATAAATTACTAGAAAAGGATAGCAAATTGTAAATCTATAGACTTACTAACTCATACCATTAATGCAGTCGACGTTGAATGAATGGATTCTTTTGAAAGCAGTATGTAGTTCATTCAATTTCAAAATACCGTGAGTTTTATTGAGATACGAATAATATGTAAATCGATGAGATAGAAATATTTCGAATGTAGTATTTTTGATATTGAATTTTGTTGTACTATTTTCAAATTAAATCATTGAATGGCATTGCAATATTTATTACTGCGGAGTGTAGTTAGCCTAACCGGTGTAATCTGGCTCCATATTATGGTGTTGGTGCCCCGCAAGAGCTGGTGATCGGGATGAAATATCGATTGTCACGCGGTTTCGCGGCCGGCTCTCGGGCGACGTCGAACGTGCCTCTGATTGATTCGATGCCCGCATCGAAAGGAACTGGCGGCACTCGGTATCCGAAGAGAGAGCATTGTTATGCTAACGGAATCTCGATGACTTCCTATCGATCGTGGCGACGATACGGAAAGCACTCGGGTCCCGTGGATTTTTCCATTTCGAAAGTTTCATTTGTAACCGGCTCTGTAAAGGCCGCCAGTATTTTCTCGACGTGTGGTGTATTATTCTGCAAGATCGTTTCCTCTTCTTCGTCGACTCGTTTCGCGACGTTAAGATGCTTTAGAAACGGACTAGATGGATCTACTCGAAACAGACTCGTTGATCGAATATAAATATCACTCGCACAAAAGCTGAGAGCAATGAGGCGCGCGCATTGTGTTGCGCAGTGATGGGATGCAGGATAACTGAAAGGTAGAAAACGATGGAACAGAAAACGAAAACGATAGATATTGCAGATGTTAGTTTTGAGTTAGTTTATGTTTGTCTTAGACTTTATGATAACAGAAAATCATGGCATAATAATCGTATGAATATAGCAAATGTATGACGCTCAAATTTGAAATTTATTTATTAAAAATACTGAGATTGAGTTTTTCATCGTAGAATCACAAATTGGCAAGAGAATATATTTCGTCGTATTATTATCGCTTTTTTCCCATGAAAATTCCTCGGATTCCAGGAAATCTCATTTGTCATTTTTGTGCACATTTTCGATTTAGATCTATCGTAACTTCATCTCACTATTGATTCTTCGTATCTATAGTATGAAATAAGATTCTGTAGTCTCTTTAGCCACATTTTTTATTCTCGTTCGCATAACTTACCGACATTTGAGCCTTTACCTTTAATAGCCTCACCAACGAAGTTTCCGCTTCATTGGATTAAATTACACTTTTCATATCGCGTCAATTCCAGATTCTCGCGCAATTTATCGGTTCGTTCCGCTCGCATCGCTGTCATAAAGTTTCCTTTTCTTAGAAATTAACGAAACGTCCCTCAGTCTTTTTTTCGTCGATCATCTGTTAACACTTTCCCTACGAAGGCGATCGTTTCAGAACCTCGCTTCGCATCTGCGTCACGAAGTGACGACGAATAGCGAAGAAAGCAGTAAGCTCACCGATCTTGCCTCTCTTCTGGGATTAACGTTCTAGTCTCGAACAACAACCACACCCCGCTTGAGTGCAACTCCGAAAGCCCATCTCTGCTGACAAGCTCATCTTAGACCGCGTACACACTGGCGAGTGATAACCGATGAATTGTGAGCTGGAGAGCGAAGGGAAGGGATAAGCTTGACTTATTGCCGTTTATGCGAGTAACATGAGACTGATGTATCACTCGTTATATACATACTTATATATTAGAAAAGAGCGTGCACATAATGCTTTTCTCTATCAGTCTAATATTTTTGAATATAAAATATAGATTATATCTAAAAATTTAGCTGGTTAGAGATATCTAAAAATAATTATTGGATCATCAGAATAATTATGTAGGACGCTTAAACTTGCTACAACAATGCTACATAAAGTTTTGACGTTGTATCAATTTAAGCATCTTATTAAATCTTATACAATTATTTTGATGGTCCAACAAAATTATGTTCAAATCTGTATCTAGTTAAATTTTTAAATACTTGAACAAAACTGTTCTTTTCATGTACTGTATTACCTTTTATATAATTTTCTATTCGCTCAGGCAGTGTAAGCATGATAAAATTCAATACTTGTCGAATATTTATGTAAACATTGATCTTACAGGTCGTCCGCATCAGACAACTATGCATTTTCTTACAAGTAGTCCCTTGATCGACTATGTGCATGTATCACCGACGAACAGCTGTTGCGCTTCGTAAGGTGCAGCAAACATGATCACTTGGCTCTAACGGTGTATCAAATGCGCGAACCATGAGCTTCCGTTGCTGTTGGAAGCATCTCTTGACGTTCACAATACAACTGCGCTCCCGAAATATTCATAGCGCTAAATGCTCCCGAGACTTGCGTCATTCAGCATGTCGTCTTCGTGACACAAGCATTTGCCTGCCAGGAGATTACCTTGCTCATCGTTTCGTTTCGTATTCATCCGCAGCATGCTTTAACATGTTGAGTGACGGCAGCAATTTGCTAATTTTGTTGAAGACTTTGCTAATGTTTTCCTGTTATGAAACGGAATGTAAACGGCATTGTAACATGGGACTTGTATAACATATTCAGTATTGAAATTTTATCGATGTCGAAGTGAAAATTGATTTTCAGCAAACTATAATTAATGTAAAATAATTACTTTGTATATCATACAAATGGATCTATATTTATTACGAAACATTCGAATTATTCTATAAATTGTTAGCTATTTGCGTTTGTACAAATTTGTTGTTCAATTTTATGACTACCGCTAAGAGTTATATATTTAATGAACATCACACGCATTTAACTAAAATTACAAATATATAATCTGACATTAAACATTTGCCTTGATTATTGCCTTTTTAATATTGATATTTTCTATGTCTGATCGATTCCATTATTGTAATTGCAGTTATTATCGTTATTGTGTGTGTAATATCTGGTTTATTATTCTTTACATATTTTATACATACATGTTTGTACTGTATGGGTTGTATTTGATGTGAATACGTTATATTTAGGACATGGAATCCTCACATGTGTTGAAATAAAACACATTTATGCTTTCTCTATGCAATAGACGAAAGCGGACTCTCATAACTTTCGAAATTTTGGTGAAGTTTCTTCACACTTCGTGAAGCTTTGCTGCCGTCATCCCTCTGTTCTCGTTCTCGTAGCCACTCGTTCGTTTCTACGAAACGTGCAACGAAGCAGCAATTTGTTACAGAACAAGACATGCGTCGTCGCATAATACGCTACACACGTCGCTATTCCAATGCGCACCGTTCAAGCAACACTGTACATAGAAGGTTCTAGGTTTCCCGTATCTCTTTTTCCATCCATAGATTTCGTAATTAGATTTCTTGGAAGCGATTTTTCTTCTACAAATTTTTTTTTTCCGCTAGAAAATTTGGATGTCACATTTTCTACTGGCTACAGTTATTTTTAAATATCTCATAGATACAATTAACTTTTATTTGAATTAAAATCATATTAAAACAAAGTCTATTTATAAAATTAAGTAAAACGTTTCTTTAATCAGCATACAATTTAACCGAGTACAATATCGATATTGTTGGAGAAAATCTATTTCATGTTGTTTCTTACATCAAAGAAGTTACACGGAATCTGAAACACCTTGTACATATTCGTGTAGGAGAATGGATGGAAGGAGGCAACTCGGAGAATAGAATGTATATTTGGGAACAAATACAATTTGAATAAATTAGCAGTAAACTGGAAATGGGCAATCCGGGGTTACCTGACTCGGAGGTTACTGATCTCTCTTTCTGTCTCTCTCTTCTTCTCGTTATCTTCTCCTTGCTTCTTCGTTGCTCTTCCTGCTTTCGTCCACTTCTTCACTTTCACTCGATCCTGTCTTATGTCTGTCTCCTTCATTTCTCTAATTCATAATTGTTCGTGTGCTCTTTGTAGTTATTGTGTTATCGTCTCATTTTTGTTCCCTTTCCTTCTGTCAGTCTTCTCTCATCTTTATTTTACTGCATAACATCGATCTGAACGATATTTTCGGACAGAAATTCTCTAACAACAGAGAGAAACCTTTCACTTTGAATAGTTTCCTTCTGTAGATGCTTCTCTCTCTTTGTTTGCGCGCATACGGTTGTTCTACCTTTCTTTATAGGGTTCTTCGTAAACAACTACGGTACACGTAGAACAGTCGATATCTACTTTACGTACACGCTTCACCAAGAGTTGCTCTTACTCCTGGAGGGCTGTTAGTTCACGCCGCATGTATATTGATTAAGTTCTAAAACAGACTGCTTAGTGTCTCACCAAAGAGTAAAGGATGCAGACATAGTAGACATTATTGCAACCCGTTTTTTGCGTATTGAATGAACTGTTGTATGTTTTCTATCGTAAATTTTCATCTATTCCGAATATATTAGTTTGATTAATTTTTTTCTAGATGTAGCCACTTGACTAAATCTAGAAGAATTTATAATTCAATTATAATTTTAATCAAATAGTTCCGCCATTATTGTGCATACGGACACAGTGTTGTTGGTAAAATTAAAGAAGTTATTAAAAATTTTCAATTTGAAAATCTAAGACCGCTATGATGAAATTTGTAAAAAAAAACTTGTTAGTTGCGAGTTACTGATTATTCTAGTTATGACAGATTTGAAACACTTCTCGGTTTAGTTAAATGACTGCCCTGACATCTAGAAAAAAAGTAAGTCAAACTAATATCATTCAAAATATATATACCTTTTATAGCTGATATTAAGTATTCCAATTATCTTAAATGTGTCGTGTATTTATAACGTATATATTGTTAACACTTTTATTATCTCCCATCAATGTTTAATAGTTACGATTATCACCGTAAATATGGCAAGCATCAGATGTTATCGAATACTTTGCACGTGTTTCATTTGTGGTAACATATATTGTAACAAGTATGATTGCGGCAATTTTCGCAAAGTGAGTATATCGTGAAACAGTCTCACGATACAGAAAGTCGTAGCGTCTCTACGGCTGACATTTTTCTTGGGCTGTATTTCGTGAAGTATACAGCTAGATATCGTAGATTACTCGGCAACTTCGATAGTAACTGTAGGTAGACAGATGCAAAAATGCGTATCGATACGTTCGTGTTACATCGATTCGCCCGAGTAAAACGCATTGCGCGTCGTACTGCTGCGAAATGGCAAAACAAATATAGCGTAATATCGTGCGATATACCGTTCTGCCTCGTTTCGCCACGGAAGATATTTGTTCAATGTACTTTACATTTGAAAACGCTATTTTAATAATGGTACAACTTTGTTCCCTCTTTTTCATATTTCGCGAAACTACGAAATTGATGACGTAAAAGGTGAAAATTTTCAAAAAGTAATCTTCTATTCAGTAATGACCACGCTTTTTTAACAATCGTCTTCTTAACTGTAAAATCTTTTCCTTTACATTTTTTTGAAGTAAAGGCGAATACATTTATATGTCACGTTTAAAATAATTTCGCTTAACGTCGGATGATATTCCGCGCTTCCTGCTCCGTACGTGCATTGTATCAAGCAACCATTGTTTTTATAATACGTACAATGATTATGTCGGCGGGAAAAGTACGTGGATGGTGTGAATTTAGCGATATGAAATTTTCTCGAGCGGTGAGCGAAAGCGGCCTGAGAGAAAGAGATACATATTTCTTGCGATCTGATATACATTTTTGCTGAGCGCAATAAGTTTCCCGTTAATCTTATAACACCGCTCACGCCGTGGACGTCCTTGCATTATTCTCGAGAGGAGATTCGTAATGCTTACCCCATGAATAATGTACTGGTTCTCCAGGCACAATCCCGCTGCCACATACTTTCAGTTGAGCCGACAGTTCGGAGTAGTTTTCAAATAGTTCTGGCGGACGTAAGTCCGGGCTAGCCCGATCTTTGCATTATCCGTTTCCGGGAGTGTTATCATCATTCGGAATGCGCAATCTCGCGTAATAAATCGATCGAACGTGGAATAAAAATTTGACGGGACAATCTGACTTGTCTAGAAAGTGTATACTCATGAATTTTACATTTAAACCGGTAATGTGATTTAACGCTTACCTAACTCACTCAGGCCATAAGTAATCATCCGCACGATTATCGTGTTCGGGAATCTTGATAATTGCATACAGCAGTCATCCAGAATCAGGGATATTGCGTAATCGCAGCCAATCGTTATATCGATGGTGCATTTTATTATCGTTGATTAATATTGGCGGTGCCATCGGTGGGTGCGAATGCAATACGTCTCTGCAATACGATACACTCCCGCTTCCGCCACCACCTCTGGTCGTCTCCCTCGGTCGTATGCGGCCATGCCGGAGCGCACCAATATCTGCAGTGATAGCATTGATCTCTTTTAGTGGTCCATAAAGCGCTAACGACTATATCTGATGGTAATTACAGTCACTATTGTGATATGTCACAAATTTCCCATGTGATTTGCTGTTTGCGTCCCGACCTTACTTCATCTCGTTCGTATCATCGCCAAGCATCATACGTGCGTATACATACATATGTATATATGAAATCCAATGTTTAAACCACACGGCCGGCCTGCGGGGGTAATTAGAACGCATCGTGAATGAAACAGTATGGAAAATGGAGATTTTGAACAGTGTTGCGATCGCGTTACGCTAAAAGGCTGTCCGTCCCACGGGCATCCAAGCATACTTACGCTAGATCGCACTAATAAACTAAATAAACGCCCACTCGCCACTATGAATTTCCATCATCCAATTTTGTTCGGTCTGTTTATCATCAATGTATGTTTCCTTGTATACAGAGATATCATACATTTACATCACTGTCCACGCCTGCACATTTATATCAATTAAGTTCATTACTTCTTAAATATATATCTTTTTATAATATTAAAAACAATTTAGCTTTTTATGTAGATTCATCAAAATATGTGCAGATAGAATGTTTTTAAGAAATTAATTTTTACAATTGCAAATAAATCATTCCTTGAAGAAAGATATTTTTATTTATGTATTTTTATATATTTTAACTTCTATTTATTTTAATTCGAGATTTACTCGTGGAGGTGTTGACTTTTAGTTATACGTTTATAAATTTTTTAGAAAGATTTTTGTGCAGCGTTTTTAATGTGACTTTGGAGTTTTTATTTTTTCATACGGTAATCAATAACTAATATAAAGTTGGATGTATGTGGTCAATTTATTCAATTGTCTCTCTTCGTTATTTCTCCGTCATAGTTTACACACTCAGCAAGCCAGTCTGCGTATCCTTCTGTTTCGCCCCCGCCATCGCATTCGGGCATTGGTATGCCGGCATTTTCCGTGACACCGTCCACGAATCGATAGGGAATGTAGGCTTCGTGGACAACGATTTTGCGTAGGTAGTATGGAGCGTACATGTCGCGCAATATGTGAACAATCCGCTTATTCTTATCTAAAATAATATAGTTTAAGTTTTCCGTTATAAATACGGCTTCGCATCAATGTAAAGACAAGTTTTCTCTAAAGAAAAGGATAATAAATTAGTTTCTAAGAGAAGGAAATAAAACATGCAATTTATTATTAACTTCTTACCATCGTTCTTTTATATACATTTCTAAATGCATATATATAAAATATGCATTTTCTTCTGCCAGCTGCATTTTATGACCTTCATTACTTCTTTGCTTAAAATTAATTCTGCTGGGAGTGTAATATTACTAATTATTTCTGGCTATTCCAGTTTTTCTTTAGACTGTAATATTTGCCAACGTCCAGAGCTAAAGTAATAATACGGTAATGTAATAACCAACTCGAGAAAAAAATAGAAGAGACACGAGATGTTTATTTCGAAAGAATCTTAAATCAAATTATTACAAATTAATATCTATTCGCTTGCATTTTCATGTAGATTGTCGTAATTGTTTGTTGCAGTTGCGTCAAAATTTTTCTAAGAAAATGAAACTCCAGACAATTTTATTTTATTCAAATATTTTTCGAATTCTTATGAACAAAACTCTCTTTTGTTAACGCTGATATTTATAGATATAATAGACAATATAAAAAAATGATATATTTTCATATATTTGCAATTTTCGACTTGTTTCTGAAGATTGTTTTAAAGCAAAGGCAAAAAATTAAAAAGATTAAATTCATATTTATCTTAAAAGTCAAAGAGATTAAAACTATTAGGCTACTTAGATTGCTTTTCAAATGGACGGCTGACGTGTTGAATCCATTATAGTTATTCTCTATATATTCTATATATTCTGACATATATATATATATATATATATATATATATATATATATATATATATATATATACACACACACAATATATATATTTTTTTTCGCTCTATTTCTCATCGAACAATACGTACTTGAAGCGAGATACTTTGGCGGCTCTTGTAATATAGCATAGCTATTATTTTGTTCGTTGTGAAACATCCCGCGCGTATAATCGAGTCGGCAATATCTCCAAGATCTTACCCGCTGTTAACCGGATGGCCGGAGATGCATCAGCGTCTGTACGAAAAGCACCGAGTACTTTATGTTATTAGCTCTAACGCGGCGAGGAAATTATACTGGAAGAGAGCGAATTAAAGGAGAAGCAATGGTACATGGGTTCCAGAAAAAAGGATTAATCTAAAGGCATTATGGGAGGGGCGAGTGGAAATACGTTTTGACTCGGACTTGTGATATCGCATTATTCATTAAAGTACAAGGTGTCTTGAAACTTTTTCTTTCTTTGACTAATTAAACATTCCTTTATATAAATTCTTTTTATGTATTGTATAAATTATCTGTATTGTATAAATATTATCATGTAAATGTTTATTAAATTTATTAAGTTAAAACAAAGAATAAATTATTATTAAATTTCTTAGCAATTACACGTTAAATAAAAATATCATTATAGTGAAATCTACTTAAAGTTAATAAAACAATTATATATTTTACGTTTACAATCTTGAATCTTAATCAAAGAATGTTTCAGATTTTAATACTTTCTAAATACTTTCTAAACAGATTGTTTTGCTATTTTCTTCAATTTGTTTGTAAGAATTGGACATTGTACAATATATAAGGATATACATTAGTCTTTTTGGGGTACCATATATGTTATCGTATATATAATCGCAAAGCAGTATTGCGTTTTCTTTCGAATGTTCTATATCCATTCGAGTAATCGTCCAACCTTTAACTCTCTCTTCCTCCCGCGAGTCATTGTTAAGACTATGTAGAAATAGACGATCACGAGCCTCGATCGAGAGAAATGTCTACCGTATCTATATACCATAGTAACTTGCGGTTTATACCGCGTCCGCGAACATAAGCAGCTTCCTGTTTATCCAACCGCGCGGTTACGCGCGAAAAACTTCTTTACCGGAGCAGAAAGCTGACATTATTATTCTGTTAGTATTGTTTTTTATGCAGTATCTGCGCGTTGCAACAATGCGTTTCTGTATAATTCGATAAGTATAGGGAGAGAGTTTGAAAAGTACAAATAACGCGAAAGTAGGATAGATAAATGTGATTACTTCCTTTCATCTGAGATATATAAAGGAGAAAATATAGTTAGCAAATATATGTCTATAATGTTCTAATGAGCTTGTTCGGAAAATTCGTTTCAAATCTTCTATATAAATTCGGGACGTAATATTTTACTCTAAAGAGTAATTTTATTGAAGCAAATATTTACCGTTTTATTGACCTTGATATCTTTCGGGTAGCTGCACACATAATGTCCTTGCTTCAAAACGAAGGTTTTTACTGGTAAAGAATAATCGAGGTAATCGAGGTCTTTTTAAAGGTTTCTGTAATAAAAACACGAATGTGCTAATATTAAAATTTTAATATTTGTATTACTCGAATTTATTTTAATGCTATTGGTAACAAATATTCTCTAAAAACAAAGGAATTTTGGCGAAATCTTCGAGTAAGATTTAAAAAAAAAAAATCATAATTGCATTCATATTGATATCACAAAATCCATAATTTCGTCCCAATCTTTAATTTTGGCAGAATTTGACCTGAATTCAATCTGCGAATGCGTCCGGTTCGGTGCTCGCCGGCGATGCTGCTTCTCTACCTAACACAAGAATTAACCACTGGATGAACACGAATCGACGCGAATTGCGAATTCCCTTTTCCGCTCGAATGTCCTCAACTTCAGCGCGTGGTGCATACCAGTTTCGAATTGAATCAGTCGCGTTCCGTCACACCATTGCCCGGATTCTCCCATTTTAGCGAAACAGGTGCGTTCGCGTATCGCGAGGGCACACCACCCTCAGACGAAGGGTAGAATGAAGAGTGCATCGGATTCTGCTGCAACGGAGACGTACTCGTGGGACTGTCATCGGTTCTACATAGCAGTGCAATTAAGTGTGAATTTCTCTTCACGGATAAATGCAGCAACATCGTTCTGTGTCTGTCACTGAAGTAATCGAAAAAATGTTTTGTTCAATTTTTTATCAATCTATACAATATCACCAGATAATGGAAGTAACGCGATAACTATATAGTTACTGTTTTCACTCGGTAATGGTAACTAGTTACTTTTAAAAACTAACTTTCCATTCTCTGAATATCACATTTGGCCTGAATGATTGATCATTAATTTTTTATGTTATCGTTCCGCTAATGAAATCTGTTGCAGTGACAATATCGTAAATACAGATTAAGTCATGGCTTATTCGGTAATAGTTATATCTTTAGTCTCGTGGAATAGATTTTGTTCGTAATGAGCGCGGATTAAAATCACAATTGAGGTACCTATATACGATATACGACTACAAGTTGCCATTTCATAGCGCTGTTTATGAGCGTATTACTCACATGCTTTCACAAGCTATAATAGTAACTTGCGACTAATAAACTTATAAATAGTGCTATGAAATAGAAACTCGTAACATCACTAATATATTTCCCAGTCATCAACCTAGTATAGAATGAGGATAAACGGATTCGATGCAATTATATAAAGTCCGTGTAGGGAATCATCGCAATATAGGGGATAATCGTAATAATCTAGAGGATCTATGAAAAGATCGTTTTGGCAGTGCTAATTTAGTGCCGCATTTTGAAAACACTATCTGTAACAGACACAGAATGTAACGTTTTATTCAGCGGTGACCAAAGTGACGATTTTACATGTGTAGTGTATTACTATAAATCGAAATTGGCGAAAAGCAAGAATTGGAATTCGCAATTCTCATTCATCAGAAATCGGCGTGGAATGGATAGGGTGTCGTAAACGAGATGACAACGGGTGAAACGTTACGTGCGAAACGAGACCAACGTATGTACATGATGTCTGCCGATAGCTTTCATCGATGGTTCCGATCGCGATCTCTAAACTGTTTCGTCGAATGACGGGAGATGATTTTACCTGATCTCGGGGTGTGCATCCCTGTGTTCGTGGTCGCACACGTGTGCACCCGACTGTGTGCACATAGCGAGCGCTTTGGTCCTTTAACCCTTGCCTTTCTCCCTTGCCTTTCTCCCCTCTTTCTCTCTCTCTCTCTCTCTCTCTCTCTCTCTCTCTATCTATCTATCTATCTATCTATCTATCTATCTCACTTGTTCGCTCGCTCGTTGCCCATGTAGCTGTGTCATCAGACGCGTGCCGCAGCGATGCATCACAGAATGACGGGAATCGCGGCGTAACGCTTTACCCGCTCACAAATCACGCTACGCAACGTCGCCCGTGTGTCGCGTAACGTGTGCACACGCGGCACGATTATTCTCTCTCTCTCTCTCTCTCTCTCTCTCTCTCTCTCTCTCTACCTGAACCATACGGTCGCCACAGACGCCATCGGGAGGTCACGATAAAAACGCGACGCGGCGACACCGTGGCGCCCCGCTCGAATTCCGTTGCATCGTGGAACCCAACACCCTTCTCTTGGTCAGCAACAACGCGACATCGCATATAGGGGGGCGATAGTGATGCATTTCTGCGTCATTTCGTACATAGAGAATAATCTACCAGCCATGTTCTCACGCTTTTTACATCTTTGTATTTAAGTATAACATTAATAAATGGAAGAAGATAATGTATGATACATAGAGAAAATATATATATATATATATATATATATATATATATACATTCTCTTATTTTCGAATATATTTAATTAAAATGGAACTTAAGGATATCATAATAGATCATATAATCAATAAGAGATCCACACAATATAGTCGCTTATATAATAAGCTTATTTAATAAAAGTTTTAAAAAATTATATAAAATAAAGATGCGTTAAAAAAATATTTTCAATATTTTCTATTTAAAATAGAATCCTTTATAATCAATATATTATTTTCTTTTCGTTTTCAATCTTTACATTGCATTAAGTACTCTTCTTTTGTCGTCTTTAGTTAATTGATTACAATCGTCATTTGAATTTCTGAAATATTACAACATATTTGATTTTTTAATTGCAAATTTCAGTTTTAGGAACAAGAAATAGTCAGAGGGATAAAGTTAATAAAAACGTGTGAACTAAGGTTACGAGATTTTTGAAAGTCATTCGACGATATTCCAGAAATATAAATTACTGTGACCGACTAATTGAAGACAATTACAAAAGAAAAGTATTCAGCGATGACGCAAAGATTGAAAACGGGATTACAAGTGTAATAATTGTACAAAATCTTATTTTGAATAAAAAAATGTTTAAAATATTCTTTTGACGTTCTTTATTTTATATGATTTTTATTTAAAAATTTATGAACTGCACTATCTGCATTAATATGACGTACATAGAAATTAGAAATATATATTAAAAATATATAAACTGCGCAATTGGCGAGATGTTAGCAGTATTGCTACTTTCAAG
>Ga0157363_1002975_pt1 | contig 15125 bp, 7 predicted proteins | sample AttsexASBM1_FD_111477 | JGI IMG/M metagenome (GOLD analysis project Ga0157363, IMG submission 111477) | Fungus gardens microbial communities from leaf cutter ant in Ribeirão Preto, State of São Paulo, Brazil - Atta sexdens ASBM1 | ecosystem: Host-associated > Fungi > Mycelium > Unclassified ...
GACGCAATATTCATTAGAATTGAATGCCAATGAAACTACACAACAAGCAGTAACTCTTTTCAGATAGTTTAAATATCTAACCATCCGAGAAGAGAAATTGCTTCCTGGATAATTCAGTTATCCAAACTGTTAGGGACTTAAGACATTCAATGAGTGAATTTCTATCGTTGTTGGCAAAATGTTCGTTAAATACGAAATGAAATAATGAAATATTTCCGCAAAGGAAATAGGCGAAATTGTAAGCGGAGTTTACAATCGTTCTAAGGAAATGTTATTCGAAGAGTATTCCTATTATGTGAAAGTTTAATCGTATGGCAAAACAAATATGTTTTAATGAAGTTTATTATTTAGATAGTTTAAACGCGTTTTGCAAGAAGTGGAACAGAAAGGGAACATACGATAAAAGAAATTGAGCAGAGAATTTTGAGAGATCACACATGCCGATGTATAGATGGGCAAATTAAAAGGAAGGCGTAGAAAAATAAAATCGCATGGATTATAAAAACAGCTCGAATCGATTAGTTCTTATCCGCTCTGTTGCTCGTTACATTATTATCGCGTTCTCATTAATCTGAAATTGACTTTATCTTCGTCATTTCGCGGCGAACCGTGAGAATCGGGATCAATTAAAACAAAAGTAATGAATTCAGCGATCAAAAAGTAGGCGATTGTTTAATTTTTATAGAAAACGAGAAAGATACTAATGACATTGAAACAAGATCATTCTGAAATAAAGGGTACAATAAATTAAAATAAATCTTACTTATTATTAAAAAATCTATAAAAATTTAAAAAATAGTCCTCATTCTCTAAAGATTAACGGAAATATAAAAATCATTTACAAAATGGTAATCACCAATTACGTTCATCAGAAAACATTTATTTAATGTTATATTGACGTCACAATTATCTCAATTGATCTCGTGATAATGTTATCCCTACAAAAGGTCTGCGTCGCGCGCGTGATGATCTCTAGAAAAGTGGATCTCAATAAGGAGAGACGGAGGAGAGTCGATATTTAAAATTGGTGCTCGATTTTAGAGCTCGTGATTTGAGCATAAACAGCCCGCTAGTAGAAACGTCATTTTAATGTGATACGACGGAAATTGAGTTCTGGACGCGCATATTCGCGCACGATCGCTTGCGTGCGTGCATATTTATGTGCATATTACATTTCTATTGCGTATAGGTATGTGGAACGGAGCGTGAGGAGTCACTGGCACGCATACACACACGCGCGCGCACACGCACACGCATGCACGCACGCACGCATACGCACACACATATCGAAGGGGGTGACAATCGAGACGCAAACGACGGCTCCTCTAATAATGTAATGCACTTTAGGTCCGTTTTTAAGCTTTATAAAATTCGTCTACGGTGATTCTTTCGTAAAAGGGAACTTATTATGTCGATTGTCAATGCTGCACTTTCTATTCGAGAGGAGAGAGTTGCAATGTCCGGTTCTCCGCATTATCCCCCCCTCCCAGTCTACCCGAAAAATCGTGCGTGGATTTACGAACCGAGTATCGGTTTAGCGATTAGCGATTAGAACGTGAGTACATATTGTTGTGTAAAAGCTTGTCTACATAGAAGTCTTAGACTGGATTCGAGGAGACACTATTAGCGCTATTTGTGTCATTCTATCTTCTTCGTCCATTAAACGTGAAACAAGGATGGTATGACACAAATAACGTTAATAGCGCACTCCCCGAACGTAACTTTAGACAGTCGTGAAATCTTAAGTCGTAGGAAACTGATCAATCACAATCAAACATAAAGAGAATACTCGACTAGGATTAGTCAATTTTTTTACGATATGACTCTACAATTGTCTATGACTTCTATGTAAATGAATCTTAAATCAACGACTGTGCGAATGCGCCTACCTTGGGTCTTATACATTGGCGATTTCGCGCAAATGCATTTCGAAATGCATTTTCGAATAATCAGTCTCTCCCCTGTCACTTCTTTCAGTTAAAGAATTTGACGACACATAATAGTTTTTTAAAAATATTTATATGTATCAATATTTTAACTTAAAAATTGTATCGAAGTAAGATTGAACACACTTTCATTATATATGTGCAAAATCTTTAATTTGTCTTGAAACTACTTTACAATTTTGAGACATTAATATTCGTAAAACAAATGACATCCAGAAGTAATTAGTCTTTTTTTTTTTGAAGTTGAACTTCTTGCACGATTCCTTTTTCCTCTTTTTCTCTCTACGTTGAAGAAAAAGAAAAAGAGAAAAATGAACGGTGCAAGAAATTTAGCTAAAAAGAATAGAGCTATTGTTCACTGAGAAAATCTCGTTCTCCCTCCCGCGCGATTTTGTCGCCAGCGGACAAGACCGCTTTTACGAACTGATTCGCTATACACATAGAATATATGTTTAATATATTAATATTATTTGTAACACGTTATATATATTTATATATATTATATATAATTATATACGTTTATATATATATATATATATTTCGAAATATCGTATTAACGGATAGATCTTATCTTTCTCTTCGTTTAAAATTGACTTAATCGTGGTAGTTGCGATTGAAGCACATAGAGAGTAAAATCGCGAAGCGAGAGAACCTTCTGCCTCTCACGCGTCATGGAAGGAGCCGATGATATGTACCTAGCCTAATATAAATATATATGAGCGCGTGTTTTTACTTATTTCGACGATCTATTCCGCGAGTCGATCAATTTCTCTTTCGAACAACAATTTGCCACGAATTATCACGACCTCGATGCAATTTCGTGCATTAGTACCATGTATAAATAACGAGCGAGAACACTCTTTGTTACATAAAATCGACTAGATTAACCGATCTCGTCTACAAAATCTCTAGCGAAATCACTCGCAACGCGATAAAGTTTGCAACATTCTGTCGCTCGTTCTATAAAGCAATACGTTTCTAATTTGTATCTACATGATTCATGCACGAAGGGAAACCGCGCACAAAATCGATCGAGTCGGCAGATGCGATGTTTCAGCGGTATTTCGAGGAGAATTACGACTTGGAGCGCAAAGAGAAGATAGGAGAGAATCCGACTACGTACCGAAAAGCATCGTTCTATCTAATAAAAACACACAATTGGTCGAATGCTATCACTAGTATAGACGCTAGTCTATTATGTCATTAGAGTGTGTGCACGATTCGAGCGATAGATGTATCTTCCCTAACGACGATTATTGCGATCAGTTTCAAGCTTGATGTATGGAAATGTGAATTATCCATCATACACGAGATTATCTATGTGCCCCGCTGCACGAAAGTAACAGCGAATTCGATTGGACACATTAGTGCATATTGAAGCCATTGCGCTGATTTTCTGAGTAAAAATAAAATGCAAATATTTCAAATTATAAAATACAGATTTTACTTAACAGCATAATAAAGTGTATTGAAGTTTTCATAGTTTAATCCATTTTTATATTTATATTAAACACACATTTTTACGTGAATTTGTGTATGATGGCTTTAATGTACATAGTGCATGCATCCAATAGAATTTGTTGTAAGAAAAAGATACGGTTTTCGCGTGCTTTCACGAAACGGTCTCTATTTCGCAACGCAATTTTTTACGTTAAAACGACGTGCCAATAACACATTATGGTCCACTTATCGTTGTTTTTCGTTAATACAAAAAGGAGGCGGGCCTCTCCTTCAGCGCACCCACAGCGTTTCCCACAAGACTTAAAATAGACTGTAAAGCTGACAGATTCTGATATCAATTCGGCACTAACAATTAATTTTCGTGCTACATTAGTACCATTGATGAAAATTGATACCATCTTCTACTAATACAGGTACGAGCCTAATTTAATTTCATCGATTAATCTTAATACGAATAATTAATTTTGGTACAATAAATTAATTTTAATACCACCATTCGCGATTGGTGATTCATCAAGTTTGGTCGCCAACAAAAGATCGATACCTTTCATTAATCATAGTATCAACTGATAATTTTTGTCAACACTCCTAAGCGGAACGATATTTTTACGCCATTAACCGATTATTCTCTTATTATCCAAATTTTTTTCTTATTAACTGCATTTACAAACTATCCACTGAATAACTACACAACGAATAGTATATTGCAATGGCACGTGTATAACAGTTTAAGAATTTCTGAATCATCGAACATTTACGTCGCATTCTTGACAAGTCCCCAACCCAAAGTACTTGGGTTTTTTCGGGATTTAGAATTTTTAATAATTAAAAGATAATTATTCTGATAGTTTACCAATAAAAAATGTTAACTTATAAAATATCGAGAGCATAAAAGAACATTCCGTATTTGGAAAATACAGAGTAGAGTTTAGATGCTTTTCAACTCTACAATTTTTTAACGAGCATATTTTGCCAATTCGTAAAACAAAACTCTCCTAGATCGTAATTATAATATTTTTATGCAAACTTGCCAAGGAAATTTCACTCTATTAAAGCTATCCATCGTTTAATTATAACAGATCTCTGTAGAACATGCAATCTGTAATGCTATCTTGAAGATTCATTATAATTCTACGTAGATTGCTGAAATTCCTGCGTTATTCTTTATAACTTGTAAGATATACAGGATTCTCTTAAATATACTTCGTTCATCCAAGTATTATAATAGAATCCATCTCAATTAAATGGATCTAATTCAAATCGATATCACAAGCACATTGTAATCTACGCGTTGCGATGCAAATTTTTAACGACATTCATCTACGTTATTGACTGAGATTACAGGCTTCTTTTCTTTTACTCGTTTTAATAACTGCAGGCGAATGACACTGAAGAATGAATAGAAATTTTAATTAAAAGCTTCTTCATCCGCTTTTTCTCTCCTTCTCTCTTTTTCTCCCATTCGCGCGCATTCGACTGATTTTAATAATATTCTTTATCGACAAGGAAACAATTGTTTGTACAATTACGTTTTATAACTTTACTCGCGCCGCGAGTCTCTTATTTTATTTTATATCCAACATTCAATATATCGGTGTTCACGACTATATTAATTCGATATTATTTCCACAATGATTATTAATCAATTTGATTCATCTTACGATAATATACAAATATACAGAGTGGCCTAACATAGAGAATATTGTATCTCGGATGCTAACCGGATTAATAAATCGGATTAATACCTATTTTATGAACAAATCCAAATCAGCTTCATGGGCAAGTCATAAATTATTACGTTGAAAAATAATTAGCTCTAATATTAATTCTAATATGCTCAAACACAGTAACAATTAAACTATAGTCTTTAAAATGTTCCGATAAAATTATTATAGAAAAATAAAGGAATTATTCGCTGGACGATTACAGTTGTTCCAACGTAATAATTTATAACCCACTCGAGAACCGAGATACGCGTCACGTTTTGATTTCAGATTATGTTTTTCCTATCATCGGCTGCTAGATCGCTTACACTTCTGTGTGTTATCTCAAAACTTTTTATAATTCTTACTACTTATTAATGTCTAATAGTTACAACTTCTTCTCTCACGTAGAGACCAAAAACGAATTTTCATTCGAGTCATTACCTATTGCGTTCATCCGTTTGCGTAGCATACGTTCAATTGACCGATTAGAAGTGACTCGTTTGTGAAAAGCCTGCGAATATAAGTGCAACGCATTTTTATTCTAGCCACCAGAAATCCACGAGGATCACAATGTGTTCCAAGATAACTAAGTTGTATTGCGTGGGAATTTCTCGTGTCACGCGCGATGCTACATCGCAGAAAAAGTACCTGAAGTTAACCGTGTTGTGCAGAAATTATCGTTGGCCTTCTTCAAGCTGATACTTGCCTCTTATTATACTCGATTGTATGATCGATTCTCTTTAAAGCTCGCGGCACACGTATGTTTCGAGGTCGATTCCCGATACTAGTTTGTAAGTTACAGCATGTATATTTTGGAATGGCCCAGGGAATATGGCTGATTAATTTAAGTTGAACTCGAAGATATCGTTTTAGATACGAACTTCAATCTATTACAATTTATCGGTACTTCGCTAATTTGTTTTCAAGATTAATTTCTCTTTAAAATAAGACAAACTTTTGAACATATATATCTTCTTTCAAGCATAAATATGAACATTTTTATTACTCATTATTGAATATGTAACTAAAGATAGATATAAATAACTTTCGTCTATAAAAAGAGATATTAAAAGCTGAAAGATTTTTAATTTCTCTAAAATCTCTGTGCGCGAAAGGATTAGTTATTGTAGTAAAAATAAAAACTCAAATGCTGCAAATTACAGCGCAAACCGCGAGAAATATTGCTGAATTATCGGAAACGGATAACCAAACAATTACGGTGCAATCTGTAACGTATATAATATTAGTGTGCTGTGCAGTATTCATAGCAGCATATAGAAAGGATAAATCAAGAACGATAATGGATGTACTGCGGACTTAACGATCGTTTCTGCCATTCGGAACCGATCATGCCAAAATATATACAGTGTACGTCGGTAATTCTGTGCATTATGGTAAGGCATCTAAAGATGCATTCGTGAAAGCTTTTAGAACATCATCAAAGAACGAAAGAACCATTCGGTAATAAATAGAGAATATTTTAGCTTCAACTTTCTTTAAAAATCTTTTTTCGATTTCGATAAGAAGAGACCGCTCGTAAATAATGTTCGAAGTGTATTTAAAGCATCAAGAATTTTCATATTCGGGTCAAAATAATATATGATGATGACTTACCAACTCGGCGCAAGGCACAGGATTCTCGACAGGAAATGACCAATTCATCCGTTTTCGCACGTGCCACAAGTTTCTCAATTTATTTGCCATGCGAAGAACGTCACGTTTGATGTTGCGTATCCGTAGTATGTGTGTGACGCTTTAAATCTTAAATTAAAATATATGCACGTAAAGTACATTGATCTCGGTGCACATTGTGTTCCTCGCGGGTACACGTATCTCGATATATGCTACGTGCAAGATTCGAGAAAGAAAAAAGGAAAAAGAGAAAATACGAAGCCTTCGTAATGGAAGGTGTCGAAATGTCGATGAGCACGCTGTCGAACGGATTAAAACGATCATTATGCAGTTACGAGGTCGATTCCCTTCGTATCGATTAGAATGGTAAATGAAATTAATCGTTCATTCTTTTTCTGTACCGTATAATTGCAACGTGATAAAAAAAAGACTGATGACATCCCACGTAATAACGATCGAAATAAAAGCAAATTAATGCACCAGACGTAATTAGAAGAGGTTTGTTTGATCGATTTCATCGGTTAATTCTTCAGCTATAGTTTAATTTACTTTTTGTTCTTCTCTTATTCCTATTCTCTTATTCCAAAGAGGGCAAATAAATTAAGATCAGATTAAACTTGACTGACGTTCAAATATCTAGACTGTTATTTTTATAACAATCATGTGTCGATGATCATTGTCATCGGAACTCCTCTATATGAATTTTCTCGCGGCAGTCAAGATACATGTTGAAGATTTAGTTACATTTATATCCAAGGAAATAGCAAGAAAATAATAAAAAAAGAAAGCGCGAATATACATAGATTTGTGAAGTGACTCGCGGAGTTTCGAGCAGGAATTTCAACTATCCGGAAATTAATATCCGCTTTTATCGCTTCCCGCACTGCTTCCCTCCACCGTTCCCTTAATCCACGAGCGCGACGGACATCCGGTGGATTTCTAGCGAACACGATAATATGTACATACGACCCGTATTGCAGGTGCTACTCTCCGCATCCGCTGCACGCCGTAATAACATCGTATGCGAGGTACGTATCGATTTCTCAGCGGAGGGATGACGCGCGTGCTGGTCGACGATGCAATGCTTTCCCGCGGTGTGCCAGTATAAAATTAACGTTGTGTCACCCCTAAGCGATATTATTCCCCTATCTAATCGACATTACCTCGTAATTTGCAATTCGTTGTGTTAGCACCTCGCGCGGGCGCGTAACACCGTCGTCATATCACGGACGGCGGCCGGCATCGCCCTCTCGCAACACCGATCTTGGATACGATCTGCGTCGATTGATCAATGCAGGTCGGAAAAAAAAAAAGGACGCATACTGCGGTCACTCGTGGCATGCATCTCTTGTGCGTCTTACGCGTGTAAGTCTCTCGCAATTATTAATTCTATACAAGACTCACTCGTATGAGTATCTTTGCTTTCACCCTCGGCGAAATTCCACTGAAATTCCATTCGCGTTTACGATATACATCACAATTTCAGGCCAATTGCGCCGACTTCGATCAATTGTAATCCTCTGATGCAACATAAATTTCCTATTTTATTTAGAATTTCTGTATAATTAGGATTACAAGTCAACCTTGTAGCTCTCACGGCGTAATCTAATCAAGCGAGTCTTACAGAATGAGTAATGGAGTGAAGTGGAGAATAACAGTGATAAACAAGTAGTTTACACGAGATTGAAATCACAGTCGGCTTTGAGCTGTTTTAACGTACTTATAGGGAATTAGAAAAAGCGATCTTCGTGCAAAGATTTAAATTTAAAAAAATTGACAGACTCAAATTAGATCAAACTAATTACAGTTTCAGAATATAATTATATAATTTATATATAATTATATAATTTAAGATCTATTTATATTTAAGATTTATTTGTAATTTTTATGTATACAAAAATGTGCTTCTACAGATACTTTAGATCAAGTATTTGTAATAATCAAGCGGTTTGTAAAAAAATTGATGATGGGCTTGAATAATTTTATTAATTATATTATAACGAAGCAAAATTTTTCGCAAAAAAATAGCAGTTTAGCAAGACTCATCATGAAACTTCTGGAAATTACTACGAAATCCAGAATGAAATTAGAGTTATGTTTGCGACAAGCAAAATTGTTTTGTGCTATGTGCAAAATCTCTACAACCCCTAAAGCGCATCAGAGGATCATGAGGTTTCTGGTCTTCATCTCTGTTACTAGACGGGACCATATAATCCGGAAAGAGATAGCGAATCGTTTGTCCGGGACCAGTTAAGCCGAATCGTCGGTGTGAACGCAGATTTCGAGAGCTATTCTGCGGTCCTTAACAACCGACATTGTCACCTTCCTCGATGAGAACGTAAAGCTCATTCGCGTTAATTTTAACACCGCACTCCGAGGATATTCCTGAATCCGGATGATAAATTCGGCGAGGCGGAATCCACCGTGCAATTGTCGATCGATGTGGCGAGTTCACGAAACAGATGAAGATTTCCACAAGCTAATTAGATTCCTCGCCGTCGTCAACGATGATGTCACACTCTTTGTTTCTCATATTTACGAGACATTCCTAGGATCATTTACACATCACTGTTGTTGCTGTCCTGCAGTCAACCGTGCGAATATCTGAGCGAGCGGTGTGCCATTGCGATCATCTCTCGTGAAATTTTTCCTCTTTCAAATCTTATTCCCACGAGGATCGACAGTGATTCGATTTGAATCGCTGTTCCTCCTCGTTTATCTATCATCCTCGATCGTCGTCCGTTATCATGGCTCGTACCCTCCCCGTCGAACATGAGCGACGGCCTGGTTATCGAATCGTCACAATAATAGCGTATGTCATAGTTAATAGGAAATTGTCGTTGATACGTGTCGCGTGTAAATGATGCGTGTGTGTTTGCGAGTGTCCGTTTCGGTGGTGGCCTTATTGTTGCCGGCGTTTTGACGTTTCCGTCGAGTTTTATGAGGGAGTCGGTGTGGGGTGTCCTTTACGATCGTGCGTCGACGGCTCGTGCGGAAGTGCGGCGACGTCGGGATTAAGGAGCGAGCATCTTCGATAGCTCCTCGTCCTGGAGGCAACCCTTCAGAAATTCTTCCTGCGTCAGCTGCCCATCGTTGTTCTCGTCCATCTTCGCGAATATGTTCTTCGCTCTTTCCTCTGCGCTGTCTGCCGGCCTATTGCTCGAACATGCGCCGAGCATGTCGTATATCGCCTGAAAACAAAACATAACACTTTGTTTCTCCACGTTGTATTCAGGCTCACGTAGAATCAATGTATCACCCACCCGTCACGTTTGGAAAACCAGTCTATTTGGCATATCCAATACAAAGGATAGTTTTGCATCAATACCTTGGAATACTGAAAACGACATCGTTTTCCGATAAAAGAGGAAATGTTCTCTATTTTTGATTCATAAAATGATATCAATCATTCTCGTTCCAAAGCATTGATACATTTCCAATTTATATTCGTAACGATTCATAAAAGATCTCAAAGTTTAAGTTTAAATTAATAAAGTAGATTTATATAGTAGAGATGTGCAATCAAGCATTTGTGAGATCCAATCGAATCGAAATAAATTCTTTGATAATATGTTCGAAAACGAATTGAATTGAATTTGAAATTTTTACGAATTTTACTTTCGAACTTTACATCGAATCTTTTTTTATTCAAAAAAGTGAATCGAATTTAAATCAAATTTTTTCGGATTTACATTAAAAGCTAATTTAAAAATTAAAAAAAGTGTTTTCAATAACGTTACAAATTTGTTTAAATAAACGAAAAAATAAATCATTTTTAATAATAATAATATTTACAAATAATATCAAAAAGTAATAAATATGACAAATGTATTAAAAAGACGTCTTCTAATAAAAAATATATCTTATTTCTGGCATTATTGTAACAGGCTGCATTCAAAAGTCAAAGCCGTTGAGCTCAACGACTCATTCTTTAATATGATTAGTTTTTGCTTTTAATTCTTTATTGAATCTAAATGTACGAATCAATGATAATAAAGAAATCGTAATAAAGAAATCATAAGGCTTTGTCTTTTCAACGCAGCCAATAGAATTTAATGATAATCGACGATATACAATGATATATAAATAACTGCATGCGCATCTACGAAAATTGGTACATTCTGATACAAAGATTGATCGTACACGATTGATATATGTAAGAAAGAGACATACATAAATGAAGAAAATAAAATAAGCATTCAAAAGTTAACTATCGATAATTGAAAATTATTCGATTTCGAATTTCTCGAGTCTACTATAATTCAATTCGATTCTATTCGAATTCGAGCTATTCACAAACCTTTATTATATAGCATCTTTTTATAAATTAAAGATATTACATTTCGCCAGTTCACAGAAAAATTGTGAATTAATGTAGCAAGATTAATACACGTGTAATAATACGTGTACGTCGTAACTTTTATTAAACAGAGACTCTATATCGATTTTAATTATATCACAAATGCATAACATATATACATTATATATCCCTCATCAAAACTCAATAAGATGAAACATATATTTCAGCGGACATTATGTATTTCCAACGCATAAAAAGAAATATAGAAACATTTAAAAAAATTAATACGTTTATATGTTCGTTCCTTGTCAAAAATAGTATTTTTCCTAAGAAAATGCGAAGATAGAACAGAAGTATAGATTTACGTATCATGCATTACAAACGCAATAGTAAGTCGTAAATCATGAAAACCACGAACACAACTTTGGTGTCACGTTTTTTCAAACAAGAATTCGTCCTAAATCCATCAAGACGAAAGGTTACTGAGGCATACAAAAACGGTACCTGATTAATGAGCATTCAATGGCGATCGCCGATCAGCTTTCATTCTACGTACATAAACTATTAAACTATAAAATACATTCCATCTATTTATTTTAGCAATACTTTTACTAACAAAAAATATATATACTTTTCAATAAAAATTTATATAAAGGCTTATATTCGAATAAAGATTTAAAATTTAAAAATTATGCCTCTAGCGAAACATAGGAATATATTATATGACAATTTTGTACATATGTAACTTATACGTATTTAACTATATAATTTATTCACTTTGTATAGTTAACTTTATATAAAATCAGTTTTTAAAATATTATATTTTAAGTCATAATTATCTTATAAAAATCAAATGAACTTATACGAATATCACTTATTGGCTGTAAAATTATCTTTAGCAGCGCAAAAAAATAAAAAATTTCTTTTACTTGTTGCAATTTTATTATCGTGAAATACATAATGCATTTGCAGTTCACTGGAAAATTGATAAATTTAAAACGTATTATTATTTTTCTTATGCATGCGGTGTTTATAGTTGAGCAAATCTCGACTAAGTGATAAATCATGTTGCTCCAAAAATATAATTTATCGCACAGATACTTTTTTTGAGAGCCACTAAAGCGCACCAGTAATTCTTTATTTAGAACCTCTTTTCGTACTTTTTCCGATTAGTCCACTGTAAATCGCTTGGGCAGAGATAAATACGCGAAATTTATTATTTTCTCAACCAACAGTTAGACGTGAGATAAAGATTAATTTTATCGCAAATTGATAGACCCATCGTTGAAACAGAATTATTTAAATAAAATTAATCTTCTTTGTCATACATAATACATATCGAAAAAATTAATCAATCTTCAAATTATATATGTAGAATTATCTTATAAAAAAAAAACATTCAAATATGAATTACGTTGTAACATAAATTTAAAATGTAACATATACATATGACAACTACTGTAAATTATAATATTAATATACAGTAATATACAATAGTTATAGTAATTACAAACTGTTATGCTTTCACATAAAAAATATTTTTCTATATTCAGCGATTATATATGGAACTATTGGTAATCAGTTAATTAAATCATCAATGAAACATGAAAATCTTTAATCTATCTAATTTTGTTTTAATGTATAAATTCAACGTATATATGATATTGGAACTAATGTGTAAATATCGGTATTTTGATTATATAACACTCAAATTTCTTTCTTTTTCTGTTGAATTTCATTTGTTATCATAATAATGACCAGATTTGATTGATTCAAATTTAGAGAAGAATATTGAAAGAAAATTGCATGTACACTTTTCGATCGATATAATCCATCTCCTAAGTAGACAATTCAAAATTTAATAGTAAAATTCTTAAAAATAACTGTTATGTAATAAACACATCCATTATATGTCATCATTTTGTAGTAACTGTTTAAATAACAATTATCTAGTATTAGCTTCTAAAAACCACCACGAAAAAAATAGTAGGTAAATTGACTATTTCTTGTTGGACCACTCTACACAAAAACATTTTTGAAACAATGAAATGTTTGCTTGTGAAAATATTTGCAACAATCACTGTTGGGATATTCAGAGTGTCGAGAATGAAATGTACGGTCAAATGAGTTGTAGATGTTTACAGGTTAAATGCTAAACAAGGATGTACAGAGTTTCGCCAAACATTCCATTGTTAATTTTCATCGAGGGTGGAAAGCTGGTTGCCGGAATTTCCGTGGAAGTCGCGATAGTTCCGAACTTCTAATAGTGTAGAGATGAATATCCTAACGGACGCGACCAGGCAATGAGCTTTTTATCGAAAGCGATAACGAAAGCGATAACGTATCACAAAGAGTAAAGAATAAAACTTTTTCCGGTAAAACTTTTTACCGATAATTAAAATTTATTTTAATCTTTTTTAAAATGATTTTCTCCACTTAGATTTAGAGAAATAATTTTTAATATATTTTTATAATACCAAGTAATCAGCTTTTTGTTAGGAATAAACAGATTTTTATATGTGATGTGTATAATTTTGTAAAAAATTAAAAATACCTGAGTATTTCATTTCCATAATTTTCAAGAGATTGATGTGACATAAATATCTTAAAAATCTTTATATGTTAAAATATTAATATATAATATTTGTATAATATTAATATTTATATCATTTTGGTATTAATTAAATTTCATTATACTATAGAAAATCGCTAAGTAATTAAATGGATAATACATCGATTAAATCGATAATACATAAAGTACAAAGTATCAATTATTTCAATAATTATTCCAATAATCAAACACATCTTATTTTTATTTATTGACGAAAGATCGATATTATTATATTTCAATCATCCAACTTTTGCTAAATATTCTATTTCGCATTTCATTGCGCATTAAATATATTAATTATAATTATATTATCGCAGAATGACAGGCATTTTAACGTATAACTATTTTTTTTCGTATAAGAATAAATTTGAATAAAAAAACAAAATAATAAAAAACTGCATTAAATTTATAATAAAATTTATAAAAAAATATTTTATAAAGCATAACATTGTCGTTGCGTTTTTATCGTGATTTTCTACGCTCTGTTAGTATATAAACGCGTTTCCCTATTCATTCGGATTCATACCTGAATATAATGTGATAATTAGTTTCTCAAGCGTGATTCTATCTTTGTGTCCTAATTTTCGGGTTTTATTCCGCGCAATAATTCGCCAAGTTTCCCCTAAAATATATCCCCGGGAAGTTTAAAATATTATTAGTTCCTTTTGCGTTTTTAGAACATTTCTAGACTTTTGGCAATGACGACTCTTTTCGTTTTATGTCACAATGTTATGTAAAATTTTACTGTAAAAATGATAATATTTCTCATATAAAGATCGCATAAGACAAAATTATGACTCTCATAATATTAAATTTCAAAGCAATATTTTACCTGTAATTTTATACGTGTTTATAATTTATTATTGCAAAATATGTTGCAGAATTATTGCAATACATTAGTGCAAATAAATGAATGTTAAAATCCTATAAAGACCATATACTGCCATTTAAAAATTAAAGTGTGCTTTTGCTCCACGCATGGAGAGTGTGACCTAGTAATTTCGCGGAAATTTATTATGCAATAGGTTACACGTTACAAAGTTTCCATTCATCTCGGTTACTGCCCGCTGCCGGTACACCGAGCGGCACAGAAATTTTAATTACTTATTTAAAAAGAGACGCAACAGCTGTATTTAATGAAGCCTCTGGTGTTCCAAGAGAAAGACATGACCGTCGAGTGGAATAGCTGCGTGGCTACATTCGTTCTCTTGCGAAGAGGGTTCATGAAATATTAGCGCGTCGATATTCGTTGCATATACGCCGTAAAAAAAAAAGCGCAAAGGTACACTAAACAAATGCGGGAAAGCAGTATTGATTTATTATCATGCAATCGCGTTAATTATGCAAATCAGCGTTGACTAATATTTACTTATATTCGTCACAATGGAAAATTGTTTATACTTGCATCTCGTTACAAACAACTTGAATACCGCGTTGAATATGAAGAAAAAAATAGAATTCAGTGTGTA
>Ga0157363_1002976_pt1 | contig 15123 bp, 26 predicted proteins | sample AttsexASBM1_FD_111477 | JGI IMG/M metagenome (GOLD analysis project Ga0157363, IMG submission 111477) | Fungus gardens microbial communities from leaf cutter ant in Ribeirão Preto, State of São Paulo, Brazil - Atta sexdens ASBM1 | ecosystem: Host-associated > Fungi > Mycelium > Unclassified ...
AAGTTAATTGGGACAAAGGGACAATACAGTTTACAAGATGCCCAAAGGAATGCAAGATACAGCACTGAGACTATTGGAACACATACTCAGTCTGACACTAAATTGTGTAAGTGGCTGTATTTTGTACCTATTGGAATACATACTAGATACTATCATTAGTCTACATTATAATATCTAAGTCAAGTGGGCTCACCTCAGTCTGACACTAAATTGTATAAATGGCTGAGGTTTTTGCCCATCAAAAAGGTCCTTTTATAACTGAGATAAATAGAGAATAAACTATATAGTTGTGGGCTTAGTCTAAGCATTGGCCAACTCGTCATCCCACTTTGATCAAAGGAATGGAGAAAAGGGGTAAAAATAGAAATTAACTTATCGTCCCAAGACATCGTGCCTCAGCCAACAGAGACATTTCATCCAAATCTAGGACCAGTCCATATTCAAGTTTTGAATCAACTTGAGCTGAAGTGCTGAGGCTAACTAACTATTTATGGCCTCAATGATGTCAGTTGCGCAAGGACTGGGACTCCACCTGACTTGATTGCTGCTTTGAGCTCCCATCGACTGTTTCCAGTTTCAAACTAATACTAAGAACTAGTATGCCTACTGACATAGAGAAGATTGTGCCACCCAAGGAACTCACAGCTCGAGAGAAAGATACGGTTTTTCAGTATTTCTTTTGTCATCTCATGGCTTTCAGAAACACATATGACATCTATGCGAGGAGAGAATGTGATAATTCAGAGTTGGCAAAAGGACCAAGCGAGGAGAGAAGAAATAAGATTATTCAATCTCTAAATCAATGGGCTCAAGAGTTGGCACATAAGGCTTGGGTCGTATGTCGGCAGTCTGGAAATGACACAGAAGGTGCGTGGTTTTCCGGAATTTTGCATTAGCATTGGGGCGCTGAGATCGCATGGTGAAACCGAAGGATGTCCCAAGGTAGACGAACTTGCCGATACCGCTACTGCAGGTCTAACGCCTCTGCCATCACAAGAAGCAGTGAAAAAGATATTCACGACTATTCTTTTCCTACACATTACCACTTCGAAACAATACTCCGCCTATACTCGGGCATTTTTCGCGAAATTTGAGCCACACCTCGTACCTGATGAAGACGCAATAGTTAAAGTTTTGAAGAATCCCGAAACAGTAGGAGTGCAAGCACAACCCCACACTGAAGCGATGCGCAGCACTCATGCAGATACAAACTATATCAGCCGAATTGCAGGTATAAGCTTGGGCGCATTGACAGGCGGGGTGTTAGTTGGTGTGACAGGAGGGCTGGCAGCACCATTGGTCGCTGCTAGCCTGACGAGTATACTTGGTTGGTTCGGACTGAGCGGAACGGCGATAGGATTAATGGCAACTGGGTTGGCTGGATCATCGATGATCTGTGGTGCACTTTTTGGAGCATATGGAGCGAAATCTACCGGGGAGATGGTTGAGCGATACACACGCGAGGTAAGAGACTTGGCAGTTTTGCCTGTCAGGGTCAGGGAAGGAGAAGAGACTCTTGGAATAAGGCTGTGCGTGAGTGGCTGGTTGGCCGATGAATCTGACGTGCGTGAGCCTTGGAAGATATTTGAAGGGGATGATACTTTTGCATTGCAATGGGTAAGCATACACCATCACGCAGTTTCTGGCATGCTTCACGGTCACTTCAGGAAATAGAGGCCTTAAAGGTGCTATCAGATGCTATGTATGAGCTAGTTAAAGGCCATGCGATGAAATATATCAAGGCAGAAGTCATCAGACGAACCGTATTTGCAAACTTGATGAACGCATTGTCGCCAATCGCTCTACTCAAGATTGGGGGATTAATTGGTGAGGCCAGGATATCTTCCTATGAACTTTCTGACGCCAATTCACAGACAATCCGTGGATGAATGCACGAGCTAGAGCGTATAAAACGGGTCTCGTGCTAGCAGATTTGATAGCAAAGCGGGCCTTTGGCAATCGCCCCATCTCACTAATCGGATATTCGCTTGGATCACTTATTATTTTCGAGGCACTCAAAGAGCTCGGCAAGCGCCCAGTCTCAGAATCATTTGGGCTAGTTGAAGACGTATTTTTATTCGGCACACCAACAACAGCCGGGCCTGATGTCTGGGCCAAAGTCCGACGTGTTGTTGCAGGACGACTTGTGAATGGATACGCAAGCGAAGACTATGTTTTGGCTATCCTAACGCGTGCGACAGTCGCCAGTTGGTCTGTAGCAGGTTTGGGACCCATCGAAGTGCAAGGTGTGGAGGATCTACACTGTCAAGAGGTAACGGGACACACGTTGTGGCGAGGACTGGTCGGTAAGTATCTGAAGGAGTGTAAAGCGCGCGGTATCGTACACAGTGCAGTTGAACGACGTGTGCTGAAGCACGAGAATGAGGGAGAAAGGAATGCCGAAAACTTATCTTTGAATTGATATCTATTATTGAGTAGAAGAAGGCGATTGATGTCGGATTAATGTCAAAATAACAATAACGTCAGAATAACGAAAAACAACAAGTCGTCCTCCTCCCCATTCTCTGTATAATCTCTCTAATGGCTGCACCTGCGCCCCTGAATTCGTTCTTCGGGGGACTTTCTATATCTATCCCAGTCCATACCCTCACATTGCTTAATGGAAGTGTTTTCGGCATTTCTGGTTATGTTCATCGCGCAACCCGTGGCTCAACAGAGGCCATGACCGCCGTTGTGGGTCTTATTTGCGGGGGCATAATGATTGGGCTCTATGAAGGTGATGTATTAGAATTCACTAGATTCTCACTTTCAAATCTCGCTGCTTCCGGGTTTTTGGCTGGTCTTGGTACCAAAGTATGTGCCACAGCTACCATTAACAGTCGATTCACCACCTAATTCTTTCATAGCTGTCCAATGGTTGTACTTCTGGGTAAGTAGACGATATAGGACCAAAGAAGTTATCCTTCTCACCAACACCTCAGACACATGGTTTGTGGGATTGCCCGATCTTCAATGAGGTGAGTATCCCCGGTTATACTCAATCTCTGAGACTAACGACCGGCTAGATCAATTTTAGCCACAGCTATATTTTTCACTACTGGCATCGTGACGGCGCATACAGTGTATGGAAACTTGGATCCTGTTGCACCACTTGACTGGTCACTCGGAACTAATGCACGCAAGCTCCTTGTTGCACAGATAGCTCCATTTTCTGTTTCTGTGCTACTGTACTTCTTTGTAAGTGAATGTGGAGACGCCCATGACTACTTGTTCCATTCCGAACAGGCTCCATCCAGGTCCTTTCAACAATCAGATGGACCAGAACCTGATATCAAGAAGGGAGGATCAGTGGAACCAGAGCCTCAGTCAGCTCTCCGACACCTCGCCTTCCTGGCTACCTCAATTCAGTCTGCGTTCGCTCTCCAGCTCTCTGGGCTCACCGATCCTTCACGTGTGGTCAGATTTTTGCTCCTACCTCTCCACAGGGCATTCGATCCTTCTCTCGGAATCTTGGCGGCGGGAGTAATGCCTCTCGCAATATTTCTGTATCATCATGCGCGCGGTGACGAAATTCCACGCTTGGGCGGAAGGTGGTCAATTCCCAAGGAAAATCGAGTAGATTGGAAGCTCATCTTTGGTGCTGCTATTTTCGGCATCAGCTGGGGTATGGTTGGTGTGTGCCGTGAGTTTGATCGTCTCATGTTGATCGACGACTTGACAGCTAACTGTTATTTGCAATGGTAGCCGGTCCCGGCCTTGTGAATTTTGGACGTGCCTTGGTGAACAGCAACGCACAGTTATCTGCCACAACTCTCTGGTTGCTTGCACTAGTCGCTGGTGGTCTTGTTGTTTAGCCTGGTCAGTTTGAAGTACTCCAGACGTCATTTGTACACAGAATGAAAGGCGTCTGGCGTAAGCTTAAGTATTTACATATGGCGAAAAGCTTGAGTAATATTGCACTGGATTTTTTAAGTCAATAGTCTTCTCTGATTCGCATAACATGCTCCAAAACCATGGTCATTATCAGAATCTAGAAATGTCATAAGAACAGTAAAGGGCATAATAATACACTGGCATTATGACACCGAGACCGAAACTCCGACAGCTGGGGCAGGCGACGACGATGCAGCAACATTCTTGGGCCTATTGCGACCCCATTTGATAGAGACGATCTCCCCATCTACTTCAAGACCGTTTGCCCATGCCTGAGCGGCAAATTCTGCTGAAGCACGATCTTTAAAGTTCACGAACGCGCATCTGATACGACATGAATAAGTTTACGCTGATTTGCCAAAGACTGTTACTGACCTTGTTTTAGCTACGTGGACAATAGATTTTAGCTGTGTTGGCTGTACTGCTGGTAGAGAGTGGATGACGCAAGTGCGAACACTTTGCTCTGTCGATGAAGATGGCAAGGAAGAAAGGAAGAGAGAAGTCTATATCTCAGTTAGCAGATGGAGACAAAATTAATGAGTAAGAGGGCTTACAATGCTTTCATCTTCAGGGGGCTTCAATCCTTGGGCTTCTGCATGTGCACTCAATATCTTCCTTGCCACGGGATCACTCCTCCCATGATACCTATCCTGTATATTCTGGTGGGCTAATGCATCATCTGCCGGCTTCTCATGACGATATGGGCACTCTGTTCCGCGATTACACTCTCCCTTCACGAAGAACGAGCAGACATGTGGTCTATTCCTCTTGTAATACGGATCGGTCCTCGCAAGTTGTTTCAGCATCTCTCTTCCTGCAGCTGCACTCTTGTTGACGTCCAGACCAGATTTTGCACCATCACCGCCGTCCTCCATTTTGGCTTCCATATTTTGTGCATAGTACTCACGGTTGATGTCGGACGTGGGTGCTTCGTGTTTATAGCCTAATGCTGTGTCGCGGACTTGTGTGGGCAAGCCATATTCAAGGTCTAATAGACATGTTTGACAGATGTTTTTAATCTTGGCACAAGTTTGGCAGATCACGGTTGTTTTGAACCGGGCACCTTGGCCTGGGTTCCAACGAAAGACGGTGAAAGGACGAGCACAAGTACCACATGAACGTCCATATTCCTGCTTAGACTGAATGGCTGTGAGCCGCGAGCTCACAAGGGGATAATTTTTACATACCATCCGGATGAATGGGTTAGGACCAAGGCCTGATAGCAAATGTTGAGCACCACCGTTGTACTGGTACAAGAATACACACATGTTTCACAAAGAACGGGGAAGTCACTTTGTTCCCATCCTGCCTTGTTGATGTCAGCTTTCGGCATATGTACAGATTCGTCAAGGGGAAGGGAAGAGGGGAAGGGAGAGTTAAGCAAAGTCGGACAAACATAGGCACAGCCAGAGGCACCCGATAACATGCTCAACACTACAAATACAAATGTCAACCTCTGAGAAAGGTGGCGGATCTCTGCTCATCGCATGGCAACTCAAAGGGAAAAAAGTCCTCATTGTAGGGGGCGGCGAGGTCGCCTCCCAACGAGTTGATTCTATCATGAACACAGACGCAATCATAACCATTTTGTCACTCTCCCGTAACCTACACGAGCGTACACGCAAGTTCATCTCACAATTTCCTCTCAGTATTCAACTCTTAGACAAGGCATATGAGCACGACACCGACAATACAAAACTCCTCGACTATGATCTTGTTCTCACTGCTCTCGATGACTTCGAAATATCCAAGGAGATCTGCCAGTTTTGTCGGGAACACCGGATACCGGTCAATGCAGCTGACATACCAGAACTATGTGACTTTTACTTCGGTTCTCAAATACGCGATGGACCTTTGCAGATAATGGTTTCAACGAATGGAAATGGACCCAGGCTGGCGAACCTGGTAAAGAGCAGGATTGTTAAAGCCTTGTCAGGAAGTGAGGGTGCTGCAATAAGCAAGGTCGGTGTTCTTAGGATCAAGTTAAGGGAACGTGCACCAGGGATAGGTGGGGAGGTTGGAAAGAGAAGAATGGCCTGGATGACAAGATTGTGTAATGAGTGGAGTATGGAAGAGTTGGGAGCGTTAAATGAAGAAAATGCACAGAGGTTACTGGATGAAGGCTGGGAGAATGATAGAGTACCGTCCCCTAAAGCCTTGGGTATCAAGCTTTCACGAATGCAGGTACCCTCATCAAGCAACAATGTTTTGCCTGGATTCATCGGGTTTTGTGCAGGCCTTGCGTGCATTGTTACATGGAAATGGCTTCGACAGTAATTGAACAATACTCTCGTTCAAACATCAGAGCAGTAATATACAGTTATGCGAGTGTCCGGTTGGCATTGACATAACCTGTCCCATAACACGAGTACAGCAACTGCACATTGTCCGGATCACTTGAGTCCGCAGGAACGACCTTGAACGACGTCCCGAAGAAACTCCGTACATCTCTCAGGAATTGTATCCTGTGCGGTTGAGCTATAGGCTTGTATACCCGCTGATAATTACTCACGTTTTCGCGGTCGGCTCACTCATTCTACACTTCCCAACGTCCTCGCTCCCCAATACCATCATGAGAAGAACCAGCGTTTGATGCCGTTGATCCACACAACCGCCTCGATGAATCTCAGAAAGCAAGGCTCGTGCTGCTTCCAGTCCGACATCCTCTGGAACACCACCGGCTCGAGAGATGGCTTCGGAACAATGAATTGCCCCTGTCGTTGATTCGGCCAAAAGACTGAGGGCATAGCCAGGCGATCTGAAAACAAGTGGATGAATGTTCTGAGGATTGAATTTGTCTGACTTACTTTCCGCTCTCTTCACCCTTATAGACATCAGAATAGAGGTAGATATCGGGAATATATCTGTTCAATATGGATCGCGATGCCTCGATCATCCGATTTGAAAACTGGGGATTGACACGAACGGCATGTCTTGTAGATTGTGTCAGACACATCTCAAACGAACTTTGATGACTTGACTCACGAAACTCCTCTTATCCGTTTGATCTTACCAGGTTCAACAAAATTCAAGGTCTTGACCTGTTTCATGACCGGGCATAAAAATTGTACTTCGCCTCCACCCCCAGGTAGTGCACCACGTTTTTTTATTCGAAGTTCGAGGCCGTCAGAAATACCGAATGGCTGGAGGTGAGGAAGAGTCACAGTCCGTAAGAGGTCAACCTGAGACAGAGGGTTAGTTGGACATGGAAGCATAAGGAAAGCAAGGGTACGAACAGAGAGATCATTTTCATCCGTTGTGACCCCTGTCAGTGTGAGATTCAGAGGTTTTTTGGAAAAAGGCGCAAGCATGATGATAGGTTCAAGGAAATACCCGACAGAACGAGATAACGGGCAATCATGAACCACAGCGCCTCCTGAAATAATCCCCGGCCTGAGAAGGAGAGCGGTACCTAGTGAAAACAACCTCGCTCAGAACTGAGTATCAAGGTGATCAGTCAGGTAATAAGCGTACCTGTCACGGAAATTTCTATGACAGTACCGTTGGTTACACGCTCTAACAGTCTTAGAAGGCTGACTTCATAATCTATGCAAAACCAAATTTGAGGCTCGATTCAACCTCAAAAGCACATACACACCTCTGAGACCGGGGTTCTTATCTTCTGGTCGGATCTTGTCTACTTTGACATGTTTTCCACTCAGGATCGATAAAACTAAGCGTTGCCTGAGGTGTTGGTGCCCGTTAAATGTGAGGAGTGAAGACATGAATTGCTGGTCAATTTAGTGCTTCTTTTAGTACCGGACCGCACCGGACCGCCTCCCAATTCTCTATGAGTAAATACACTGCTACCCTGACTTGAGGAAAGCTGTTGGTGCTGGTGACTAAAACACGAGCAGGCGGCTATCTTCCTGATCAGTTTTCGTTTATTTTGACTGATCACAATCACCTACCGGCTCGCTTTCCTCACAAACATGGCTCTGGCCTCGGACGATTCAGCAGTGACAGACTGGCCAGGACGTTATTTCCATATTGACCAAATCCTCGATAATCCTGGACCGCGTACAGATCCTGGCTTCGCAGCAGGTGCTGAGGCATGTTTCGACTTCCACTATTCGAAAAGTTGAAGTGTCGTTCGAACACGAAACTGACTATTGCTCCGCTTTACCACGTTTGTATTCTTTAGGTGAAAGCGTTCCTTCGCAATCAAGCCAAGATTTTGGTCATTGGTGCAGGAGGTCTAGGATGTGAGATTCTCGCAAATCTCGCGCTGACCGGATTCAGAGATATACATGTCATTGATATGGATACGATTGACATAAGTAACTTGAATCGTCAGTTCCTCTTCAGGTGCGTCGCGCATTAAGAATTTATGGTTCATGCGATTAATTCGTTGCCCAGGATGAACGACGTGGGTAAATCCAAGGCCAATGTAGCAGCAGAATTCATCATGAAGAGGGTACCTGGTGTTAAAGTGACACCGTGAGTCGCCATTTATTCCTCTCTAGCACCACAGTGTGGATGCTTCTCAACATACAGGTACTTTGGGAAGATTCAGGATAAGGGAGATGACTACTACATGCAATTTAACCTGGTCATCTGTGGTTTGGATTCTGTGGAAGCTCGGCGATGGATAAATGCAACACTTGTTAACCTTGTGGATCCGGAAAATCCAGAGAGTTTGAAACCTTTGATTGATGGTGGTACAGAAGGTAAGATATTCCCTACGTGTCATAACGTTTTTGTTCCCATGATTGCTCCAGGTTTTAAGGGTCAAGCCCGTGTAATTATTCCGACGATCACATCATGCTATGAATGCTCGTTGGACATGCTCAATAAGCAAACTGCATACCCCATCTGCACTATCGCGAATACCCCTCGCTTACCCGAACATTGCATAGAATGGGCCTCTGTACTGGAGTGGCCCCGTGTTTATGGAGGTCAACTACTCTTTCAGTGGTCAACCATCGACGACTGACATGTCATTTCTGATGCAGATAAGAAAATGGATACAGACGATCCTGAGCATATTTCATGGTTATACAGGACTGCAGCGGCTAGGGCAAATGAGTTCAAAATCGGGGGCGTGACATGGTCACTCGCACAAGGAGTCGTCAAGAATATCATCCCTGCCATCGCGTCTACAAATGCAATCATCGCTGGTTGGTATCGGTTGATTTGAGAAATAGATTTATTGCTGACATATCATCTAGCCGCGTGCTGCAATGAAGCCTTCAAAATTGCAACGAGCTCCGCCGCTTATCTCAACAACTATTTCATGCTCATTGGCACAGATGGTATCTATTCTTACACTTTCGAACATGAGAAGCGACCCGATTGCCCCGTGTGTGGCGGTGAATCTCTCGATTTCTCAATTAGCCGTGAATTAACTGTCGAAGAGCTCATTGAGATGTTAACTGAGAAACAAGACATGTTCGTAATCCCTCGTTTTCGCTCGGTAGTTGACTTACGTGTACCATGTAGCCAAATCAAAAAGCCCTCGCTCTCAACACCGACGAGACAAATATACTTCCAGGCACCACCACAACTGGAACAGGTCACACGACCAAATTTAGAGAAAAAGGTATCAGAACTGATACCAGGTGGTGGAGAAATAACAGTCACTGCCAGTACACTTCCTTTCAGTCTCTCTCTAAATATCATGTATACTTAAGAGGTATTGCTGCTCTTTCCTGTTTTCCTTTGCATCGAAGCTCCAGTATCACAAGAATATGTCTAGCCTCGCCTCATCGATAAATTACTACGACCTTCGCTTCTTCACTCCCAACCTCACCACCTCCAATTAACTCGAGCCACCTCTCAAGCAATGGCCAACCAACTTCAAATCTTGTGCACAGCTCGTCCGAATGGTGCTCACCATCCAATAGTTGAACCAGCTCTGGCGGATACTCAAGCCCACTACTAGCTGTTGATCTTCCTTGACCCAGCTGGGATGTTGACCCTTGTGACATAGAGTTTCCATGTGTATAACCTCCTCCAGGGCCTGCTACTCCTATTCCTTGTATTTGACCTACTTGCTGGGCAGACGGTGAACGTGATATCCTAGGTCTCGGGGGGATATTTAACGTTGCTTTTGGAAATACTGGAGATGGAGGGGGGGCAACATTGATAAAGGATTGTCGTCTCTCTGTGTGTCGTACTGTTCCCATGTTGCCCATACCACTAGAACCAAGCATAGACGCTGTGCGAGAAGGCGATCCTTGAGGTGGGGGAAACTGAAGCCCAGAAACAAGTGCAGCACCAGGACCAATGCCCACCGCAGCGCCTGTGCCAACACAAGCACTAGTAGTAGCATGGTTATGGTGGCTTTTTGTCGTCAAAGTTGGAGTGGGCAAACCGCCGACAGTATGTGTAGGTGTCACTGATCCACTCGTATTGTATCCTCCGCCAGCCTGCTGTTGTTGCAAGGGGTTGTACGGTGAAGTGGAGGATGAAGGTTCGATAGAATGGGAAGAGGGATGAGAATCTCGACTCTGGAAAGGGATCCATGATGTTCTGGGGGAAGTATATCCTGCTGCAAGCTGCTGCTGTTGAGTTGCTGCTTTATCTCGATTACGCAACTGTTCAAGGACTTTTTCTGCTGCGCTCACTCGTACGGTGCGATAAGATGCTGGTGATAACTGCGTATGATTATGATAAAAGGCATCACCAGAGGACGCCGTTCCATGCAAGGAGTGCTCTGAGCTGGGCATTGTGACTGACGATGTTCCAGCTGTTGGCCGTGTGACACGATACGTCTGGATGGTGGCAGCCGAGTCGCCACTCTGTGCTGTAGTGAATGGGAAACGCAGAGAGGTTATGTTGTTTATACTGTGTCCCCGCCTGCGGAAGAGGGAGTTATTCATGTCGAAAGAGGAACTGGTACCTGTTAGGGCTGCCGTGGTTTGGGACTTCTGGGTTGGTGAAGCTGAAGACGGGAGATAGACTGGCCAACGGTGTACTCGTCGAAGAAAGCCTTTAATGACTCCAAAGGAAGCAAACCGTCTCACGTCGACACCTGTTTTCTCAACTTGATATTCTTCCCTCCATTCGTAGATCGTCTTACCGGGCTTGAGTCGCGAATAAAGATGAAGTAGTTTTGGCCAGTCAGGGATAGTATGTCCTAACCAACAAGAGTTATAGAGTGAACGATGCCCAGAATGACGCTCACCTGGTTTTGTCACGTACGGACCACATTCCTCCTTCACATGAATCTCATCTGCAAGCCATTGTATACTCTTACGAAGGGTATACATATTTGACCATTGGAAGATGTCGATGGTCATGATGACTTGATAATATCTGATGAATAATGAGCAAGTCGCTGGCTGAATCAGGCAAAACTTACAAAAGGTGTGAAATAGCCTGTCGAGTTAGTGCAATATCACAAGCAGCCAGGTAAGCTATACGACTAACATGGTTGGCGCCATCTATGAATTGACAAATCTGCTCCTAGTTAGAGGTGGCCACACGCAAAATGGATCACAAGCATGCCTTGGCCATTGTGAGGTCCCAGTTGTCTTCCTTGCGTTTAGTGAGGTTAATAAGAGCGAGTGGGACCATCCAGTCTTTTACAGGTTGAGGATTGGGATAAAAAGGGAATATTTTGAGTTCTATCGAGTTGAACTGGTCGAGAGAAATGGATGTTTCCGCGTAGGAATTCAAATCCTCGTATAACTGTTCTAGAATTGCAGAGATAGGATAAGACTTGGATGGTTTCGAAAGAAATTGGGACTCTTCCTGCAGTTGAAATATATACAAGGTACAATAAAATCAGGGAAGGGAGACCTACCTCACAGGCTGTCATAACACGGCTGACTTTGCGTACAATTGGCTCATAACAGCTCAGATCAGCACCCCTCTCGAATACGAAACAAATGTTATATCTAAAGAAGTTTCGCTCGTACCGTCTTCCCTTCAACGCGACAGGAAACCCAATGATACGGTGATCTTTTGTTGAACAGATTACCAAACGACCACAGAGGGCGCTGGGGGGTATGACATATTTATGGATATCATCAAAATTAAACAGCGCTCTCGAGTGCACTGATCCACTCCTGTCCTGTAGTAGTGAGTGATTCCGGTAGGACGGTCGTGGGTTAACAGGCGAGACCATAGATGCACTCGAATTGCGCGACAAAGCTCCGTTACCAGTGTTACTACCATGATTCGAAGAGGGAGACTGAGAATACAATGGCTGGATGTCTGGCGACGGCAACTCCACAGAAGGGGTGAGTGGGACCGACGAACTGTCTGTCGATAAGACAGAAAGACTACCCGAGGAGACTATGAGATCCTCTGGGACTTGGTAATCTATCCTTGGGCCATGCTTAACGTCGAAAACAGCGTAGAAGACAGACTGGATGCGGGGAAGAAAGGAGCCTCCTCTATCTGGCATTCTGAATGTCCGAGGTGGCAGTTGAAATGTATGAACTTGATGAGATGATGAAGAAGTTATGAATGAGCCCCTTATAACTCGATGCCCTTTTTGTCCCTCCACATCCCAATTGCCCAGCTCAATCTTGCTGCGGTTCTCAAGTGTGGCCAATCCTTCCGCTGGTCTAGTCTATGTCTTCCAACAACAGAGAATGGGCCTACTCATGAATACCGCCTCTGTCTAAGGGATCGCGTCGTATGTCTGCGCCAGGCGTCAGATACGCTTTTTTACTGTGCTGTTTTCCCAGATCCCCAACCTCTGCCCAGCCAACTTGCACAGCGGGACGCAGAAACGTTGGCTTGGTTCAGAGATTACTTTCAGTTAGACATTGACCTTGTACGGCTGTATGATCAATGGTCTGAGCGTGACAAAGTGTTTGCCAGATTTCGGGACCGTTTCACGGGGATACGTATCCTCAGGCAAGATCCATGGGAGAACGTTGTCTCGTACGTAGGGGTATGTCTACTACGCTCGATGCGTCTCATGGGTTCCTCAGATTCATATGCTCGTCCAACAACAATATTTCCCGCATAACAAAGATGGTCAAGGGACTTTGCAATCACTACTCACCTCCACTTTTATCCCTTCCTGATCCTAACGATTCAAGCCTTTCGTATCCATACCACCCTTTCCCGCCACCTTCAGTTCTCGCCCAACCAGATGTTTCCAACACCCTCAGAGCCTTAGGTTTTGGATATCGAGCGGCATTCATCCAGAGGACAGCATCGTTTCTCGTCAGTTCATATGGGTCAGATACCCTTTTAGACGATCCGAGTGAAGCATCGGAGCGTTGGTTACGAGGCCTTCGGGGTGTGAGCACTGCAGAAGCCAGAGAGGCACTTCTCAAGCTGACTGGTGTCGGTAGAAAAGTTGCTGATTGTATTTTACTAATGAGTTTGGACAAGGTGCGCGATTTGTTTTCTGACCTGAAAGTCTTGCTCGAAATGACGCCATGTCATAGAAAGAAGTTGTTCCTGTGGACACCCATGTGCATAACATTGCTGTCAAGTATTATGGGATGAAAACTTCGAGTTCTGGGAAGACGAACATGACTCCGAAACTTTACGGCGAAGTAAACGCCAAGTTATTCTCGGTGTGGGGCGAATATGCTGGCTGGGCACATTCTGTAAGGTTCGGTTTGAGCCGATTTCCTTGTATGTTCTGAGGAGGGTCTCCTTAGGTCATGTTCACAGCTGACCTCAAGTCTTTTGCCGGCTTCAATGCCACACCCTTATCAAGTCGGCAGAAAAAGTCTTCCGCGCCAAAAAGGAAGCTAAAAGAAGAGGAGCAAGATTGCTTACCAGCTCCTCCAGTCACACCTGGTCCAGCGACATTATCCAAGGCTGTTGCTACTATCTCGAAGGACAAACCGTCGGATTTGTTTCTAGTACCTGCAACAATTGCCGATCGCGTCAAGAGGCGAAGGATTTCAAGAAAAATGTAATCTTACGAGTACCTATAATATTATTACGTGCAATGCTTGAGATAATAACGGTTGCACTGCCACTACCTAATTTCCGAGTTGTACATCAATTTCACCTATCCGTTGGAAATTATGTCGAATACCTCGCTGCCAGTACTATACAAGCGGTGTCTCGAGACGGCGTCTAAATTATGCAATCTACCGACTATCAGCGAAGAAACACAGGTGAAGAGACAAATCCTTTTCTCTTGTAAGCAATTCTGACGCCTATGCCTACAAGGAACTTGTGCAATCAGCCCTTGGAGGTCTCAGAGAAGTACACGCGCGTATTCGAGAACTTGTACTGTTCAGTTCGAATGAGAGTTTGGATGATATCTCTACGAGGGATTTGGTGTATCTGACATTACCTTATGTCTTTGCTGAGGTGGAGAACCGTGTGCAGACGACGGAGAGAATGGATAGGATGAGTGTGTTGTCTAGTACCATCGTATGTCCACTTTGTACCAGTGTCATTCGTTTCAATGACCTGTTTGGTTTTTTTTTTGGTGTTAAAGGAATACCATCGAGCGTTCGTGCATCAGTTAGAGCACTACGAGATCGCCCAAGAGAATGAGAAGGATCTTTATTCGCATAAATCATCTAGTTTCGCTAATCTGGCGAAAAGGAGGGAGGTCAAGGTGAACCAGTATAAGAAGACCAAAAAAATCAAGGACCATATTCAAGTAAGCCCTGGCTCTGTTGTTGTAGTCCTCATAGGTCATCCTATCTCGCTTTCAGGTCCTACAAAAACGGTGTAATTTACCTACATCCTCATCTGAAGATGCTTACTCCCAATCTGACTTTGATTTAATCTACTCTCTTCTCTCATCTCCTCCTTCCACTCTCACCTCTACCACCATTGTTTCCTCCGATGAATTAGATACAGAAACAGATGAAATTCTCCGTACAACAACATTACTCCTTCTCCGGATGTTCTACGGACAAGCACATGCGCATCTCGAGTCAATGGAGCAAGAGCTCGAATTACTAAAACAAGCACCACCAGGCTCTTCAAGTGCATCTCCTTCACTGGGTGAGAGAGGGGATTTGAGAATTGGGAAGGGGAAGGGAAGGAGTGATGAGCAGTTGTGGAAAATTGACTTAAATGTACCGGACAGAAATGGACCTTTGCTAGATCAATATGGACGTGTGAGTACCACTATGTTTTCTGACCCGTGGATGGCTCTGCTGAATAAATGGTTCAGCCTTTGCGTCCCTTTATGATTCTACCTTCGAATACGGCTGAGAGAGCAAAGTTGAGAGCTCAAGTGTTTGGGGCTGGTTACAGTTTGCCTACGATGTCCATTGACGAGTATCTAACAACTGAGAAGGGGAGAGGCAATATTATTACTGGCGGCGGGTAATCAAACAA
>Ga0157363_1002977_pt1 | contig 15121 bp, 6 predicted proteins | sample AttsexASBM1_FD_111477 | JGI IMG/M metagenome (GOLD analysis project Ga0157363, IMG submission 111477) | Fungus gardens microbial communities from leaf cutter ant in Ribeirão Preto, State of São Paulo, Brazil - Atta sexdens ASBM1 | ecosystem: Host-associated > Fungi > Mycelium > Unclassified ...
AAACTGGGGTAGTAATATCACAAAATTACCAAGCAATTTAATATTATGTTATGATGTTAATAAACTATAAATAATTCGCTGCTAATAAGAATTTTAAAATTTAAATAATTTATTGCGAAAAATATCAGTTAAGATAATTCGAACTTGGACTTCCGTACATTCCGTGACGAGTGTCTTAATCAATTCGATTACTAAGGCTGATATTTTGTTGCAATGACTAAGTATTCCTCTCAAATTTTTCGAATAAATCGTCACTCTGAAGTGAAACCTTTTTCACGAGTGACTCAATTTTTATTTTGTAGAATGAGATTTTACTCTAATTTAGAGAATAGGGAGAATAATAATGTTAATACATAAAAATAAAAATAAATTCAAGGTTAATTAGAGTCAAACTCGAAAGGTGCCAGAGATTAAATTCCAATCCAAAGATTAATTTCTATTATATTTAATATTTAATCTTCTTTATTAAACGTTTCAGCTATCTTTGTGGTCAGTAATGGTACATCTCTTATATTGTTATCATTGATCCTTCCATCAAAAATGAGTTATTATCAAGTTTCCCAACTGCAATAGAATTTCAAACGAGAAATTCAACATTTAAATGAAATTTTAAAAGTTTCTATTAACAACTATTAACATCAAAATATTTTTTAACATTCAAACAATTTTTAACTTATTATCCATATTAATAGCAAATGATTAAAATAGCAACTATATTTTTTGCTTAGACAGTCAGACGTTCACAAGTCAACGTTTAATAAAAAAGATTAAACATCATGGAAATTAATCTTTGGATTAGAATCTCTGGCATCTTCATTGGCCTTGACTTTAATTAGTCTTAAATTTATTGTTTATTTTCATTTTTAAGATTGTGAGTTTATTAATATATATATATATTATATTTAATTAATACATAATAAGTAACGAAAAGGTTTTATCGGAACAAGACTTTAATGCTTAAATAATATTTTGATGTGATTTTATATACATATTCATATTCGAATCTGAAGTTTTCTATATTCCATGAAAAAATATCTCTCATAAATTAACTGGAGTCGAATTTAATTCTTATCAGATTAACATAACAAATGTAACAACCGTGTGTGTGTATACAATGTCTCTTTTATATGGTACTATATTAAAAAGAACTACTCGGATAAAATAAAAAAACAAAAAAAAAACGATACTCGGGCTCATCAGCTAGACTCGCTTTGACGCTCCTGATTCCCATCATAAAAACCTCCCGGCTCCCATGCGACGGCAGCAATTTTCGTGTCTCACATCCCGTGCCAGTACGAGCATGTAAGGCCTATGACACGTAACTTTTTATGTCCGGGAAAAATAATCTCGCGCAATACGGTTATGAGAGCCCGTCACCGATACACCGGCATTACTCAGGCGCATAATTCCGCTCGCAAACCTTCTTTTGCGCAAACTTATTTACGTCCCACGAATATAAAACAGGAGCGTAATGGCTCCTTATCGGGAACGAGTTCTCGTCGTCGTCGTTACCTCGATTAAGAGCGGCAAATTTAATGAATGCCGTTAAAACGGGCGCGTAAAATCGGTGAAAGTATACACCGGCGTAATTCGCTGCCTCTGTCGTGACTATCATGAATAATCGTGGGATATAAACTCGAGATCAAGCCGAGAAACGGAAGAAAAATGGCCGAGGATTATTACGCGGAAATGGCTGGTTGTGTTGCGAACAAATGAAAAACGCGATAAAATATATCGTCTAAATACTCTTCGACGTCGATAGGGGAGAGTGATCGGGTCTGTCGTACACTATCGTGAAGGTGAAGGCATCCCAGCGACAGCGAAGGATGCGAAAGGGCAGGAGTATAGTGATATCACGTTCGCGTTATTATACGCCAAGTTAACGACAAGATTGTTTCTCAAAGTTAATTTACATCCACCGGGGGTTTGTCTAAGAGAAGAGGCAGCGTGCCGATACCTTCTCGCACAATCTCGCCAAATTAATATTCCGTTCTATTCGGGGGGAAATCTCTTCGACGATGAAGAGACGGTGCGACGTATCGTTGACGAGAGCTCCGCAAACAAGACGGAATAACAGTTGGTTTGGTTGACGTGCGCACCGAAATGGCGACGTTGCGATTGCTTATCTCAGGATGCATCTGTCTGTTTGTCTGCGGGAAGCTTCACGCATGAAGGAACGCGTTATTACGAAAAGTGCTGTTGTAGAATTGATTATACATGCTTTAAAATTACGTGACGTTAACGCGTTTAGTTCACTAAAAAATAAATAAATTTTGTAACATCATTAAAAGTAGAGATACAGTTATAGACGAACAGAATTAATATTGAATTTAGGAAGATATATAAATATCACTAATATTGTCGTAGTAGTTTCAATATTGTTTCAATTTTAATAAATTTTAAAGTAAAAGAAACATTAGATTATTTTTTTAGATAAAAAGTTTCCCTCTTAAATAAAAAGTCTAAAATATTAAGAAGATATAATTAAAATTTCAGAATAGAAATATATTTTGCTAGTTTTTAATAATAAATCGTTTTATTAGATCTCTACCCAACTATTTCAGATGTTTCATAATTATATATTCAGTGTGATATGAGTATATCTACATACGAGTGATAGAATAGTAATCAAGTAAAGGATAAAGCCAGCCATATCTACTATTTTCCTTTATAATTTTGGCAGGAATTATAATTTTCCCTTTTAATTTCTCACAGCGTGGATACTTTGAATTTTAAAGTGTGTCATTGGTGATTCATTTATTCGCATGAACACGATGTAACATTGAACGACTGTACAAGAATGAATACTAAACATCAAGCATATAAAAATCGCAATCACCAACGACGAGAGTGGTTATATTCCGCGAACGGGAACGCATGCGAAACATATCTCGCGCTTTCACGCTTTTCCGAGAGCTTTCACGACAGCTGCCGACCAAGTCGCTCGCAAACCACCGAGCGCCCTCATCGCCCACCCTTCCTCTCACCCTCCCAGCCCCTTTTCATGCCTCCTGAGGGTTCGTGCCATGCCCCGGTGCTTTCACACACGCGAATATTCCAAGTCGGAGATCGACACAGCTCTCGAGAGCGCGACTGTATTATCGAGGGATGCAAGTCGCGTGTCGATGGCATGCCTTCGTAGCTCCAAAGTCGACATAGTATGGCGATGAAATTCGAGAGGGATATCGAAAGCTCCGCATATATCTCTCCTCCTTACTTCATTGTTGAGCTTAATCAGCTACATATACTTACGATACTGAACACGAAAAGCAGAAGACAATTATTTTCAATATTATTTATCTCCTTTATATATAAATCTAAGCATGTGGAACTAATTAGTGCGGGAATGTATGTGATTAATTTTCCAGAACTGACATGGATCCATTAATATAAATCTCCTTATAAAAAATATTAATTCAGTTTTAAATTCTTTATTTTATTTCTACAAATTTGGATTATTTTTATTTTAATAAAATGAATATGTATTATTTTAATATATGATACAATCAGTATTCATTCTTTTTTTCTTTTGAAATTAATTAGTGCTTTTAATTAACAAAAATTAAATCGACTAGAGTCAGCGTCAATAATTGTATTACAGATTTTGACGTCAGTTCTGGAGGATTAATTTTCACCGCACAACTGTCTAATGGGCAATGTAATTAGATAAACCGCGTTAGTTTAATGTAGTGAAATATCGACGACAGAAATGAAATGTCATGGTGTTCGTATCCGCGCGTAACGCAAACGCGTCGATAAACGCGGCGCGTGCCATGCCCGGGCTCGCGAGGCGTCGCTGAGACACTACATACGACTTGACTCAACGAGCTTCTTTCAGGAAACATCAGCGACTCGCACTACATCACGTACATGACAAGTAAGTACAAACAACGCTCGTAGCGGGGGTGGCGAGCGCCAGGGGACGCCCGATGTTATCCGCCCAGCTAACATCTAGGGCGCCGCTCGGCGCTCGCGCACACGTAGACCAACGTGGAACGAATGCGGACCAGTACGCGGCTCGTTGGCAAAAATACACTCCCCCGTGCATGACGAGGGAGAGGGGGGAGGGAGAGGAGAATGAGGTCAGAAGAAGTGGACCTCGCGCACGTAACATCGATCAGGCTCGGAATCAGGCGTTTCGAGACACGCGCAGCGAGAGCTCCTGCCGCCCTCAAATCAGCCTGTTTTCGAGCTGCACGGACTGCACAATTTCGTACGGGTTAAAAGGCGAAGAAGGGCACAGTCCGGTATCTAAATTTCAAATCCACTAATGTGTATTTTTGCTCTCCGGGTTCCGCGGCCGTTCCGCGCACGTTCTTCGTCTCGCCTATCTGTTACCTCTCTTTCCCGTACCGTTATCGGTCGGGCTTTCCCCGAACGCTTTGAATTTCAAATTCCGCGCGACCATCGTGTCGACCGTCGCGGCAACAACCGACTTTCGAGTGTTTCCACCCGCTTATGCGCTGTCATTTGTTTCCGTCGCCCACCCTTCTCTCTGGCACCGGGGTTATATACGTAACAGACACCGCGATCTACGGCGCGGTATCTCTGGTTACCCCGCACTTTTATTTATGGCACCACCCGGTATGTATCAGAATTGATTCTGTGATTTATTTCGCGGCCGATAGCGACATGGGTTCTCGCTGCCAGCCGGTACGAAAAGGCGAATTTCGAGACTACGTTTCGATTCCTCTCCTTCACCCTTCAAGCGGTTACGTGCGACATAACGATTATGTTATAATTTTCTCGCGTCTCTACCTTACGAGGAGCGTAGACAGAGTCTATTCGTTCGCTCGTTCTCCTATGCTCGAGGCGCTCGCATAATAGTCGCCGATTGAAGTAGCGCGCACGCATAACGAGAAGCGAGAACGAGATATCGTCTTTTCCGGGGGAAAAATAACACACTCGAGCATTACGCTAATGCGCCGCTTTAACGGCAATGTAACTCCGACGTTATCGTCGACTAATCTTCTGCCGGCAATGTCTTTTAACGGTTCTTGCCGGTCTTCTTAATGCACGGGACTTTGCACCTAATTGCACGCTACGGCCCGACGATCGCGAAAGTTCCTCCGCGTTACTCGCGCGAGCAACGGGCGGGTACAAGAAAGTCCCAGCCAGTTGGAAGGGATGAGAGGAGGCACGACCCCCGGCTAATTGAAGCGCAATTAACCGCGTTAAAACGCCAAGTGCTGATTAGGGCGCTACGTCTACGTCGCAGGACGACCTACTAATCTATGCGCATACATGACGGCGGTGGTTCTTGCGTAAATTGAAAGTCGTCCTTGCCCTCTCATCGCTCGGCAAGAGTGCACTCGACCGCTGAAATTCGCCGAGGTATTACCCTTCATCCTCTTCCTTGGCCCTCGACGCCGTTAAGTGCACCGTCTATGAGTTTCTAAACGACGATTGGGTTAAAGAAATGGGTACGTTTATACACCGATGAAAATAAATTTATTTTATGTAGAATCGAGAATGAAATCTCCCAGTAAATGGCACAATTAGTAATTTCAGAGAAAATTGATCAGTATTATATTCTTTGATTACCCTTTTATATAGCATTCTCTTAAATGAACAATTTGTTCAGTAAAGTAATTAAAACGCAAAACCATAGCTTATAATGAGGAAAAGATTTAATAACTACGTAACTTTACGATTATTTCTAAATCCTTCCTTTATCATATAAACCATAGTTAAAACTCACTTGTTAAATAACTGTTTTACATTGAGTATGTTTAATATTCGGAAATTATGTGCAAATGTTATTTTTTAATTAATTAATAAATGGCGTTTTAGAATTAACAATAAAATCGTGTATCCTCAGAGCAAGTAAAATCCAAAACCGTCAGGAAACAATTATAACAAATCAAAATTCAATTTTTGTTTTGTGTTCGATGAAACGAGCGATGCGAATTAAATCTTTAGATTTCAAACAGATATATTTCGTATAAAAATTTAATAATTGTGTGAAGAATAAATCAAAAGAAAACAAATTGTCAGTGTGAAGCCATTATTAATGCTTAAAAATAATTTTGTGAAGATTAGACGCTTAGGATAAAAATTTGTAACTATCATATATACTGCCAATATTTTAATTTTTACGATTGGTACTTTAACTATTTCTTTTTGGATTTCATTATAAAACATAATTTGAGTATTATGAAGAATTCATTTCTACTATCATTGCAAGTATTATTAAAATGTACTGAAGAAGAACAAAGAATTAAAATGTTTGCATATTGTGAATTTTTATCCAGAGTGTCTAAACTATAAACTATTGTTTTTACACATAGCGTCGGCTTGGGTTCTCTTCAATGTATTGTAATAATACTTGCAATGATAAAGAACAGATAAAATGATAAGAATTCTCTATAATGATACGAATAAAATACAAAATGAAGTAGTAGTCAAAATATCAATGATAAAGATTAAAATAATAGCAGTCGTACATAAGTTACGAATATTTATCCGAAGCTATCTATCTAATTTTTAAAATATTATTTTTACTCACTAATAACATCGTCGGTTCGCATTTGGCAATTTGTTTTCTTTTCTATATTTCGCATGTTACAAAGTAATGCGCGGCGTAGTTTCGGGATTAGATAATTCAAGAAAGAGACCTCGAATACGCGCGGTCTCGTGAATATTCACAAGTTCGCCGAATTGCGGGGACTCTCCCACTAGGACTTCGATTGTTCTCTCCGGTCGCCACAAGAAGCTTCGTCGTCGTCGTCGTCGTCATCGTCGTCGAGACACTCGGAGAAACGCGAGAGCGGCTAAGAAACGTTAATTGCGCCGAAGCCATCGTTGAGACGCTACCACGAGAACAGTCGTAGAGACACCTAGAGACGCTGTCATCATCGTAGCGATTTTACAATGAGCCGAAGGCGACGGTGGATGATAGCGTTTGGTTGGTCGAATTTGCTGGTGGCGAGATCCGACTTGGTGAGGGACGACTGCGGAGAGGGTGTACCTACCTACTTATTTAGAATATTGTCGGCATACATCTGCATAAATTCAACGCAGGCTCTAAGACATTCGCATCGCGAACACCCCCACCAACCCCCTCCCGGACTTAACCCCGCTCTTAAGTCGGGGAGAGGGAACGCTCGTTCGACACGGGGGTTGTGCCGCCCTCCTGCCATTCCACAGCCGCCATCAGCATCATGTCGCTCGTAAAGAAATCCCTCGTGACGCAGCTTGAAAGCTTCCGTGCGGACGCGAGAGGATAAAAAAAAATATTCAAGGCGCGTCGCGCGTTGTAAAAATATCTTCGACGTACTAGCGTGTGTTATCGCGCACGCGGGAGAGATTAAAGTATCCCGGCAAATGCTCGATAACCGATGATCCATTTCGAATACGGTTGACAGAAAAGGTAGCGAGGTATTATATATAAATGAAAAAGAAGCGCTCCCCTCCCGCCCGCGCGTGATGTGACAAGGAGAGAGGTAAAGCGGAAACACGATGAGAAGGGGTGATAGATTCTCTTGACGGTAATATCTATATTACATGAACGAAAGAGGAAGGGAAGGAGAGAGGGAGAGAGAGAGAGAGAGAGAGAGAGAGAGAGAGAGAGAGGAAGAACACTAGAGATACAGCTCGGCTGTATATGCACGCGGGAATTACGCGAGTCCCGATAGGAACGCGGATCGCCCGCGCCGCAGGCCCTGTATACATATTCAAATTGAATTATATGCGCTACCAGACGCGTTGATTCGAAATCATTCGACGGCTTGGTATCTCGAAAACAAGCCCAGTATCGTCTCCCTACCGGCCCGCCCGTTCCGTCGTCGTGTGAGTTTCCACTTTACAGGACTGTCGTTTCCTACTCTGACTAATGGAAATTCTGTGCGAGAAGTTGGTTAAACGCATTCGCTTTGCATACGTATCGAAGCGGCGGTTGTTATGCTATCCCATACGACTTCGTGCTCTGCGTGTGCGAAAGCGATACATCAATGCTCCCATCGAGGAATTTGCGAGTCGCGTGTCCCAAATATTCGGTCCAGCCGTGTCTTGCTGATTCTTCATCGAATTTGATTTGATCAACGATGATACGTATTTAAAGCATTCAGGTACTGCAGAAATCAGATATCTCAGATTCGAGGCTCCTTTAACATTCGAGTGAATAGGTGGAGTGACCAGAGTATCTCATATGGAAAGAACAATTTTATTATAAAGTATCTAAAAATATTAATAATAATATAAATAAAAATATAAATTCTAATGAGTAACTCTAATAAAGTTTAAAAGTAAATTGCCAGTGATAGTAGTGCAATTTCATTTATTAATAAAAAATCTTAACTAGTCTATCAAAAATAATGAATAAACATCGGTGGTCCTATTTCAGGTTCTCTTCAGTATGTAATGAATAATAATATAATGATTTTGTGTTGCGAATGAACGTAGTGCATAAAAGAATTCCATACATGAAATACATACAATGAAGCCATTAAGGTGCATCATTTAAAAAAATCAAATTTTAAAATCTAATAAGTCAATGATTGATTAATAAAATCAACAATTAGTCAGAATATAATTTTTCATATTGGTCAAATGCTGTCTAAAAATTTAGCTAGATATAGATCTGAAAATAATTTTATTAGATCATCAAAATAATTATGTATAACACCTATGTTGCTTTTTAAAATGTCAAATTTTTTTACGGTGTTCGCTATGCTTGAATTTTACATTATTTCAACAAAATTATTTTCGGATCTGCTAATTATTTTCGGTTATAGCTAAATTGATAGATACTTCAACAAAATCATTCTTTCTGCGCAAATATAGTTTTCGTTAAAACTCTATTTCTGGAAAAAAAAAAAATTACCCAGATATCCTTAAAATCCACTATTTTCACAGTTTTTTTTTTTATAAACAGAGTTGCCACAGACCGGGAAAATCGAGAAAAGTAAGGGAAATTGAAATTGATCATGGACAACTGGGAAAAATGAGGGGATAATGTAAAAAAGTCTGAAATTTTGAAATTTGCTCACATTTTCCTTAAACTGCTCCTATTCTAGATAATTGTTATAATTTTTTAATATTATCTGACATTATATCTGACATTTATAGTGAAATATGTTAAAAACTCATACAATTTAAATAAATTTAATAAAATATTTAAAATTTATATTTTATTTAGTGTTTTTATTTGATGATCCTTTTTGTATAACTGCATTCTTTTTTCCAATACTAATTTATTTATTTATTTTTTTGGCTTGAATTTGCATTCAAAATTTTAATGTATTAATAATCTTATTTGCGTTGTTTTTAATAATAACTTGTTTTTAATGTAGCCTTCCTACAATTCTTGACTTTAATTTGTGTTAAAATTTATATATTTTATATTAGAAAATTTTTCATTTTCAACCTAGAAAAGTCAGGGAATTTTTTAATTTATTTTCTGTGGCAACCCTGAAGGGATTGCTAATAAAGGTAAACAACAAAATTATAAAATTAAATAAATTTACATAATATACACTTTAATACTATTACATATAATTTATTAATAAGAAATATAACTATATGAAATTAAAAAAATTTTTGAAGTATTGTGAACATTCCACCTACCTGAAGGTTAATAAAATGAATTGCAGATCAGAAGAGAGAAACGGGGAGAAAAAGAAGAGAGGAAAAAAGGAATAGAAAACATTACATTAAGAAAAATTTGAAATAGAACACCACAACAAACAACGGTTCGCATTGTCGGTGATAATATCGCGGATGCAAAAGAGCTTTGTTGAGACGAGTCAAGTCGAGACTCACGGACTGTATTCACTGCTTTCCAACGAGAGAGACGAGTGAATAAATTAAGAAGGCGCCAAGCGGCGGGAAGAGTAACGAATCTTCCGCCGTGTCTTCTCGTGTCGCCGTAGAAATTATTCTTTCCTCCCTGCCGTTGCTCGACGCGTCTCTCCGCCACCGTTGTTTATCTCATTAAAGGAACGCGGAAAACGGATAATCCTCCGGTTGACAAATCGCGCCCGGCGTCGACGGAGTCGGTTCCCCATCCGCTCCTTTCAGCAGCGTAACTTTATCGCAGAGGAAAGAACGAACAAGGTGGTAACGGAAGTGCCGGGCGGAAAGGGGTTTTAGAGTGCCGACGACGTTAGTCGATGGATAGGGAAGTAACCGGGCCCAGCGTTACGGCGGATACCAAGCTCCACCGTAATGGACGCTTTAATTCCAAAGGAGAATAAATTGCAATTTTTCCGACCGTGCGACGTCAGTCATGGAACCGCGAGAACGGACGGCCTCTCGTTAGTTGTGCGAGCTGTGTCAAAGAAAAAACGTGATTCAATTTAATAGTATATGTATCATATTAAAATCTTGAATTGATGATCGAAGTTAATGGAATAATGTTTAACGTTTGAACAAATAAAGAACGTATCGCATCTTTGATATAAAAGAATTGTACCTAATGTCGTCTTAAGAATTGTATCTATGTCAATTTAACTATGAGAAATTATTAAAAGCATTGATATTTTTAACGACTACAAAAATATTTTTAGCGTACGTATTTCATTATTTTATGTGATCAGAGTGCTTTAGTGGAAATCACAATAAGAATAGTCGAAATTGTAGTATTCTTAGTTTGATCCAGTTTCCGGAATTCGGGTAATCGTGTTCGATTTCTTTTCTTACTGCAGATAATTTGTGCGCGATATAAAATAAATTCTTTCTCCTATTGTTGGAACCAAGATCCATCTTGGTCGGACGATAATCCAGGACGAATCATATCTCGTTTAGCTCTGAAAGTAAATCAGTCACTTATTCTCTGCATCCACGTGTCCAATTTTCTTTTTTGCAAAGGAAACTTACGTTTCTTGAAAACATCAATTTGTATTAACAACATATTTATCTAAAAAATACAAAACAAAAGAACAAATATCAAACATAAGAAAAAATATCGACGTTATATTTTATTCTGTATAAATTTCGTTTTAATTACATTTATTTCGTATCAATGTCCGCTCAAATGAGCGTACACGTTTTCTCAAATTATGTCAATGCAGCCACGCGCGCCTGTGAGATTTTCATTATTTAAAATTTTAACCCGGTCAGATTCTATTCGGCGTTGTTAATACATTACATTCGAGCAGTGAGACACACAACCCTTACGCTGCACACGGCCCGCCTATCACGGCCAAGTTTGAAATGTGTGTAGAGCGTACATTAGCACGCAGAAAAGCGTGGATGAAAATTCATTTAAATTAAATTAATATTTACCGTACGCGTGCGCGCGCGACCGAACGCGAAAAAGATAGCGCAAAGTCGGACGGAACGCCCGCCTGGGATTTTGATACCAAAATGCGAATAAAGTCCGTAATTATCTATGATTATCTGCATCGTTTCCGCATATGTGTGTTCGCCTATTAAACCATCAGTCCGCATCCTCTTTCCTCGCTTTTGGCGTCTCATTTTTGTTGCACATCTTTTATCCTTGCAGACATTATCGTTTGATACCAGCTTGTCATATACCATATATGTATACACATATAGGCAAAATAATATGAATATATGGAAGATACATTACTTTTATTAATAAGAAGTGACTTACCATTTATTTTTAATATAGGCTTTCTTTTCTTGTTGAAAATGGAGTCGTATAATATTTAAATAATTATTAATGCATTGTTAGGTATATTATTTTTCTAGCAGAACATCTTTCAATTATTTAAGAGATAGAGGAGGAAATTTGTTTCTCATTCTCTTTAAAACTGCTCACAATGCTTTGATGATATTTAAATCGATTTCGTCGGTTAGGAAAATATTGAAGTTTCAGAGAAAAGTAGACAATTTTGAAAAATCGAGTAAAAATTTTTTTTCTTCTAATACTTATTTAATATTATTTATATAAATAATTCGAAGATGTTCTCTTAAAGAAATAGTATAACAATTCTTTGATAGCTATTCCACCATTTATATGTATTTAACATATATATTTTAATAAGGATAGAATCTGTAGAATCTATATTAAAGGTAAATCTTTTATAAAAGAAGAAATATTGTATTTCCCTTAGATCACCTTCACATTATTTTGTTACTCTATACATTTATAATATTAGTATATATTAATATATATTAATACATCGTTCTTAAAGAGATCATTAAACCTATCTACAAAAGAGACATTTTGAGTTGTTGTTTTTAAATAAAAAAGAGAGTATTGTATATAAAATATTTAATATTAAGATTAATATTATTTTGGTGATTGAAATTTGAAGAAGAAATTATTTTATTTTAAATCAAGTCATTTTAACAATCAAGGTAAATATAAACTATTGTAATATTTCGTTGCCACTTTTTTGGATTTGTCATAATTTTATATCAAAATTATTGGTTTTTAAGAATTGTGAAACGAAAATGACATTTAATTATGTTTCTAAGAGTATAGTTTTTTGCCAATATTATTTGCTTAGTTAATAAGTTTCTGTTAATATTGAAAAATATTTCTCGTCTTTTCTGAAAAACTTAATTCTTTTAGTTGTGTCATTTTTGAAGTAAAGGAATGATGTGTAGATATACATATACATGCATAAATAACCGCGTTTACAATGAACGATAAGCGAGCGAGAGCGAGATGACATTGGCACGACGACTCTGTAGCTGCATCGGAAATTGCACACACAGTGCATCGACCCGATGCGACGGGCACGGACAGCACGAAATTTCGAACGAGCCAGCATAGAGGTCCGTCCTCTTTCGAATTCGGTCGTGGTACCGGCGAGCTCGAAATGACTCCCGATCCGTAATTACCGCCCCCGCTTCGTTTCCATAAATGAGCCCTGTGTACGCCACGCCGCGCGCGCTCACGTGTTATTTAGGGGCTGGGCGTATATCAGAATCCGTTTAAACGCATCCCGTATTTGTTTCGCGATTCGCTCACCAAAACTCGCCCTCGACAGCCCGCGGGGGAACGCGTTAATGTAATTGCCGCGTATTTTCAGTAATATTCCTACAGCGGATGCACGTTTTCCGATGCATGCAGGTCTTCGTTGAAAATCATGGCTTTAATACGGCCGTATTTTGATATTAATTAGCGATAGTACCGCTCGCATGGGCACGCCTATGGGGGGAGGCATTGATTGAAGCGTTACCAGCACGATCTCTCTCTCTCTCTCTCTCTCTCTCTCTCTCTCTCTCTTAACGATCGAACAGTCAATGTTCCCTCCATATTTTTGCCATTAGAAAATTTTTTATGAATATATTTATTATTATTATTATCGACGATTCTCAAGAATCTCTTTATTTTCGGGACAATGTCACCAAGTATCGTTCGCGCGTGCGTTCGCCAGTCTCGAATCGATTTTATAATACGTTCGGTAGTCAGTAACGCGTAATGTTATTCAAATCACATGCAGATTGCTCCGTTATCGGCTACTTTTTCAATTACGACGTGGCGGGCTATAAAATGTAATGTCGACACCGGGAGCGAAACTTTTTCTCCAAGTTATCTGAGCCCGTGCCGAATAGCTATAAACTTTATAAGTATGAGATATTGCCATCGCGCATTTTTATACAGAATTCGCAATCGATTCGAGTGCGAGAAGTTGCGATCACGAGTGTCGCACCGTGTGAGGGTGGAATCCATTTCAAATGTCGGGTGATATTTCGAATCGCGCGACATGCATCCAATACTGACACTCTTTATTGCAAAAATATTTCATGACTCGGTCACCTGCATCCCCGATTACGTTGAACTCCGACCTTTTCGCAAATGACTTTATTGGACGAGAAACACTTTCCCGCATGTTGCACACAGAATTACGCTGGCGGATAACTTTCCGTGAATACGCGAAGATCGTTCTGAAAGTCTTTGTCCTGTGTGTTAGTATTTTCATTTCCACCAGGGCGTCATCTGCCTTCGGTTTCCGGAATGCTCCCACACTTTCACTCTTTGTGTCTTTCTCATTCTCCAGTTTCTCCCTTTAAAAGTGGTTCAACATTCATTTCGCGGGATGCAACGACGGCATGCCTCGCTTTTCGCAATCTAATTTTCACCGGCGTTTAATCTTTGTGTACACTCGCCAGCTCGCGTGCAACCCGGCAGCGCAAGTCTCTCAGGAAAGAGCAGCGAGCGGCGGGCACGTGCAAGCTTTTCCAATATTTTTCGAGCCGAGCTATTACTCCCGCCTTGACAACGTACCCCTACCCACCTCTCGCGTGTTTTTCCCTTATCGTTTCAGTCAAAATCACATTCATCGACCTCTCATACGATTTTTTTTTATTTTCTCACCGAAAATGATTTATTCGCGAAGAGAAGATAGAGAGAATGGAGGAATTTCGGATAAATGTCAACGGCTAAAGTAAATTAACCTCTGAATATTCGACGAATTTTTGAGCACGCGTTCTATAATTCGTTACATCAAAAATATCGTAAAGTTAAATCTTCGCCACAATTGGCTTGAAATTTATAAAGATTATATTCCGTTATATTCGTGACATATATTTCTAGTTAACAGTCAGATATGATAAATCAATTATTGGAATATAATAGGTTAATAGCGGCTGCACTAGATACTACGTTTATGATGCAGTTAGTAAATGTGTGCATTTATCAGCTTAATTTCGATCTATCCAAATTAAACAAAAATTTATTTGACATTAATAATTTTAATTATTTGTATATTTAAAAAATTTACAATCACGTAAAAATAATAATCTATTTCTTGATTATACATAATAAAAAAGATCAATATAGATATCAGTGACATGTATTCTGAAAATGAAGAAGAAACAACTGCAAAAATCATCTTGGATTAATTATTGCTCGAGCTAGTTACTTCAACATCTACATTGAAAAAACGAAACAAAAATGAATACAGTGGCTAAATTACGCAGACAATTAAATGAAACAAATTGCACATTGGCACTGTTATATCTCCCGCGAGCTTTATCTGTATTGCATTTTGAATTGCTGACCAGTCGGATCGAATCGATAGTACAGTTGCAGTAGTCCTCCTTCGCGAACGATCTCTTTCCTATTTTTGCTCTATCCCTCTGTTTCCCCGTTCATCCACTTTTAATGGAATCGGGCAAACGGTCACTTTTAGCGACGGAAGATCGAAAAACTGCTGCAGTTGAAAGATAGACTCGATATTTGTTATGTCGGAATTTAACT
>Ga0157363_1002978_pt1 | contig 15120 bp, 9 predicted proteins | sample AttsexASBM1_FD_111477 | JGI IMG/M metagenome (GOLD analysis project Ga0157363, IMG submission 111477) | Fungus gardens microbial communities from leaf cutter ant in Ribeirão Preto, State of São Paulo, Brazil - Atta sexdens ASBM1 | ecosystem: Host-associated > Fungi > Mycelium > Unclassified ...
ACTTTTACAGTTACTAATTGAGTTAGTAACTCAATGAGTGATTATAAATTATATATATATGATAATTTTACGCATAATGTTAATGCGATGCGTTAAATTTTGACTGATTATTCTACATTTTCTTTTTGTCGCTTTAACTCTATTAAATTATATTTTAAACTATTACAATAATTTTCTGTTCTTATATTTATTATATCTATGACATTATATATGTTAAATATTACATACATTGTATATGTTAAAATCAGCAATTTAATATAAATATACTGTCTTTATATTTTATATTTATTATGACTTATATTTTCTGTCTCGATCCGACTTTTGTCAATTTAAACGGTTCGTTGGCCATATTTGTCACTCCGGATGGCTTGGGCGGAATTTAAACAAATCTACATAAAATGTATCATAAAATGTGATTAGTTATGAATATTAATATATCATCTAAAGTTTCATGATGAGATTTGGCGATCGTATTGGGTTACTCGTTACTTTATTAAATACTTGGTTGAATATAAATATCTCAAGTATATGAATTTAAACAGATTATACTGCACTTTTGGCAACTTGCGAGTGATTCTATCTTGATTGTTCGCGAAATCTAGTATGGATTAAAAAGATTGCTGATGAAGATTCCAAAGAGAATCGAAACGTTCAAGATTTTGCAAGATTTCAAAGAAGATATCAACGCTTCTTAATAAATTTATTTATAAATATTTTATTGCGCACCTCCGTTCGCGCTGATTCTCATTAGCTCAGATGTAATTTGTTTTTTGTTATTTTAGATTTTATGTTGTCTGGGATCAAAATATTAAATCATGGTTGTGCTCTAAAATTTATTGCCAGTATTGAAAATCTATAATGCATATAAACTATACATATAAATTATACTCTGTCAAAAATGAAAAATAATATGTAATGGGGAAGTTTGTGGTCATGAGGATTGAAAAGTATATTATAATGAATGATTTAACTGAAAACTATATTACAGTATAGTAATATTTTAAACCCTTACCAAAATCGAGTCACTATAGTGATCGAGCGATTCCTGTTCGTGCAAGTTTCTTTGAATCTTTCAATAATTGTAAATTATACTACATTTTATTATTTTTCAAAATGAAGTTTCAATATTTATTCTAGAAAGTAATCAAGTAGTAAGCTGTCGTTATTTTGACGTCAATAATTAGTCATTTTTAAATTATTGACGTCATGTGACCTATTTAAGATATAACAATGACGTCTTTTTAATCAATTAATGATGTTGATTAAATGGCCAATTGTCGACGTACTAGTAACATTAATAGTGATCAATTAATAACGTCATACAATTTATTCCGTTAATAACACGAAAATAATAATGTATTTTTTATGTTAGTTTATGACATTGTGTGATTGATAAAAAATATAAGAATTCACGGCATTTTTACGATGTTTAGACGTCAACTTATTATAGTCTTAAAATGAGGTGAAAATTACAAAATCGAATTTACTAAAATATTTATAACTTCAACACCTAGCAAAATTCATTTTTGTAATTTTCACTTCGTCTTAGGAACCATATAGATTCGTCAAAAGAACTAATTAATGAAGCCAAATAAATGACTTCTTGCTACCGTCAATAACATGAAAAAATGATTTTTGACATTATGTACTTGTGACAAATCCACGTCATTTTTACAATATTTAGACGTCATTTTAAATGTCACATTCGTCATAATGACTAATTAATGACGTTAAATAGACGACACTTTGCTGTCTAGGATGTTAGTGAAAAATTTTTAGAGATTTTTTTTAACCGTTCTAAGGCATATTCAGATTCTTACCCAGGTGTTGCCCAAGTATCATGTCATCCTTGTCTAATGTATTATAAACAATAAGAATGGAGTGATATCATGAGTGACACTCGAGTAGGTATCTGAATAGGTGAAAAAAACCGACGAATTCTAGTGATTCATATTTGGACAGATGAGTTATTGTATCCAAATTGTATTTTATATTGTAAGAGTTTAAATATAATAAATTGTCTAATAAATGCATGTATGACGAAGCTATACGAAATACAAGATAATTAAATATTTATTGATATCAGTTTTATTTAATCAATTAAATATTTATTGATAATTAAATATTTATTGATATCAGTTACATCAGAAGAAGAAAATAGTATTGTCTCCGTTTACATTAATAATTATATATAACACTTGTCTTATTTTTTTACTTTTAAATATTACCCTCATAGCTTAAACGTCACAGTTACGTCATCACAATAATTATGATTACGCATAGTGATGTGCGAATATCCACTTCCTCATAAATGTGATGTCACAGCAATGTCATGTAAATTTATTAGGTGACCAACGAAATATCAGTATTCTAATAATTCGCTCACTTTTATAATTTTCACCTCATTTCAAGATACAGAATCCCCTGATGTGCACTCAGTGTACTTTAAAGCCGTATATAAATCGATATAAAGATGTATGTTTAATAAAAATATAGAAACGAATTAAACCATGAAATTCTTAACTTTATTATCTATTTGATAAAATATACATTGAGTACTTTAATTAAGATCTCTCACTTTTACAGTCAGACTAGGTTAATATACAACAGCTTTAATGTGCACTGAGTGTGCACCAGTTCCCGCAGTGAAAAACGCAATAAGATTGCATTCCATTTAATGCTCGCGAGTATCCTTGTCCTTGTTTAATATTTGACCCACAAGGATGAAATGATTTCACGAACGATGTGAGCGTTAAGTGGAACGCAGCCTAGTCATGTTCATCAACATTTCGTAGTTCTAAAATCTTTTATTAACATTGAATTTTTTCACGTCGATGGCTTTGCGTTTTGGCTCAAATTAAGATCGTGATCTGATTCATGCTGATAACGCTCGTTTGTCTTCGTTTAACATTTGACAAACAAGAATGAAATGATTTTTAAGTGTGAGCGTAAATTGAATCACGGCTTAGACAGGCCTGATCTACAGTGACATCATATTTTTTTTCGACCAATTATTGTGATGTAAATGTGACGTTTAACTATGGGGGGAATTAAAATTCGCATTTGTCTTAATTAACCTGTTACGTATGGCGGATTTAGGCAATCAATCAAAAGTCGCGACCGCATTATATTAACTCTTATTATAGGAACACTCATTTTTTTTACGCCATTCACTTTTTTCCGACGAAAAACACGAAAGAGACACGGAGCGATCTCACTTCGAGCTTCAAATGGCGCGAAATCGACATGGCCGTATCGCGAGCATTCACTGCAAGGTTTAAGGTGTCTTTTCATGCTGACGTTCGACGCTTATTTTTAGTATTCAAGTCACATGATAAAAATTGGCAAACATCAAGCGTTAATTTTGATCACGAGACTTGTTTTGATGTTAAAAATGAACGTCGAACATCACCAGGTGGAAATAAGGCATCTTTAAATTATGTCTAGTTCAGACTGAATATAGCAAGCGGCAAGCAGTAACTAATCAGCGAGACGTTATTTACAGTAACATAAAAAATATCATTGGTTGGTTTCTGTTCCACTGAATAATGCTTGCTGCGTCCACTCTGAACTAGGCATAATATACGAATCACACACGATTCCGGTCGGACCGAAAACATCAATAATAATTTGGTAAAAATTAAAAAGCGAACAAACTGAAGCCAATATTACATGCGTCCATCCGTGATTTTTAGCATCGTGGACATTGGACTTAAAACCTTGTCGTCTGCTACGTGATGCACCATAACCCTTTCCAAAAATGATACAAGTGTTGAACGGATTACTGCGCAACAGACATATTTATCTTTTATCTAAAAACAACAAAAGATTTGCCGGTCACAGCAAATGGCAGAATATAAAACATATAAAAGAAGAAAATGATAACAAACGGATGGTATTGTTCAATCATCTGAAAATACAAATGACGATTGCAATACAAGGTAATGTAGTGTTTATTATGAGTTATATCATTTATTTAAATAAAATCCTATGTATGTGTACGAAACATATCAAACAGATTTTATTTGCGTGATTAATAACTTCATTTGAATATATTTTTGTAACGTACTGTATATTTGCTATAAAGTGCATTTAATTTTATTGTAATATTGAATAGTAAGACAGGTTAACACAACAAATTTTTTTAATCTAGAGATTAAACTATTTTATGTATTTTTATGTATTTTGACGCTGTAAAACTGAATCCAATGTGAAAGATCGCTTCAATTTTTTTTTGTTACAATTTTTTCCTATCGATGGAATATAGTTTGATTTTTCAGCATATTTAATCTGTCAACTTGCATGTTAATTTTATAAGCTTGTTTATTATCGTTGAACTTATTTTCTCTCATTTACCTCAGGTGTATTAAAAACTAGATCATAATTGACTGTTAAAATATAGAAAAATCAAGCTATTTTTTAATGATAAAAAAAATTGTAATTTGAATATCGAATTCAGTTTCAGAGCATCAAAATACATATCTCTGCATGGTCGAATCTCTGAATCAAATTTGAATTAAATTTTGTCTTGCTTATGTAATTTTAATTGCATTATGCAACTGTGAAAAAAAACAATCTCTTTTAGAGGGAGAAGGCATTACAAATCCAAGTAATAATTTAAAATTATCACAAGTCATTGAACGAGCTAAAAAGGCAAACATGCCTGTAGCATCAATAAAATCTTTCCTCGACAGAATGGAGGCACGGAAAAAGAACAAGACTCAAACAAATGTAATAGAAGTTCGTGGGCCAAATGGTTATATCATGCTCGTATGTTATATAACGAATAATCCCAAATTTTTCCTAACTGAGCTTAATTCAAAACTTAAAAAAACCAAGTATGAACAATATGTATATTTCTAATATGTATAAATATCTATATATCTAGTATTTGAAATATGTTATACAAAATATTAAGCCTGTTTTCTCTAACTAAGCTCCTTGCACCATCCATCTTTTGTTTTTGCTTCAATATAAGAAAAGAAGAAAAGTGGACTGTGCAAAAAGTTTAGCTGAAAAGGAGAGGTCTAATATCTTAGGATATTTGAAAACAAAATTTTATTTTACAAGATAAGTCAGTTAAAATGTTACAAATTTATATCTCGGAAACAAAGCATTTTAGAGAAAAATATTTCATACAAAAGCTGTATGATTTGGAGAGGGACATAAGATGGTGTCATTTGATCTTGCAAAGTTGTTTGAAGATCGTAAAAAGATAATCGTTAACTTCTTAAATGGAAACTCTATATATTTCATTGCATATTCTAATAGCTTATCTCGAGAGCTTTCTAAAACACTATAAAATATTTTTTTGTTGAATATTTTTGGAGTTATAAAGCTTGAAAGTTACAGTGCCACAGGTATTAGCATTACTATCGATGAGATACTATTAAAGACCCTCGGCGCTTATGGAAATTCGCGTGCCTGTTAACATTTAAGTGATTAAGAGTAATAAATTAATAATACGGTACTAATTTCATAATTTATTAGTTTTGTAAACATGTACATATGTTTAAAATTTAATAATACTCGATTTTTATTTTAAATTGTGATTTTAATGATATCATCCGAGTTTGATTATCAATAGAGATGATAACTGCTGAGGAAAAATTGTAATTTTTCGGCAATATATAAGATATTAATCATTAAAAGTATGTATACTTATTTATATAGCATTTATATAATAAAAAATCATGAATTTAATAATGTATCATTGAAATATTTATTATATGTTAATAATCATAAATTTTTATTAATTGTCGGCAACGTCATCGTTCTTCAATTATCCCTGGGCCTCTGATAATCACAAAAATTTGCCCAGGGCCGAACTTTAATAGTATCTCGTCAGTGGCACTATCTAAGGTGTCAACGAGTAAAATCTCTTAAATTGTTCAGAACTTAGATAATATTTGTCAAAATTAAAGAGATTATACTTCTTATTTTCATTTTTATGTAAAATGAATCGTAGTGCAAAAATGAAAATAAAAAGAACCTCCAATGGCCTTGATCTTGATAAATGGCCTTGATCTTGATAAATAAAAAAATTATTTAGATCATGATCTTGAACATTCAAGAGATTTTAGCCGTCGGTCGGACATCTTAAGTAATGCTAATTCTAGCTGCACTGTAATGCCTTTCATGCCTTATAACTTTAAAAGTACTTAATAAAAAATATTTTATTATAGTATTTTGGAAAGTAAGTGTCTCGAAGTAAGTTTAAGATTTTTTATAAGAATATGCAATGAAATACTATATATGAGGTTCTATTTAAGAAATTGATGACGATCTTCAAACAACTTCCCAACTTCACTATCAAACTAGTTACACGTTATGTTATGTCTCTTATACACCTTTTGTATGAAACATTTCTCTCTAAAATGCGTTGTTTCCGATATAAATCAATAACATTTTAATTGACTCATCCTGTATAATAATCTGTATTCAACATATAATTCTTTTATATACAATTATAAGAGCCATGAATTAAATATTTCAAAATATATGTCTCTCATTTAATATTTATTTTTTAATTTTATATATATAGAGGAAAAACCACAAATACTTCTGCCAAAAATATGTTTATTCATACAAGCAATATCATAGTTAAAAAGAAAGGAAATTTGGAACAAGCTATGGAGGATGCTATTAACATTGGTGCGGAAGATGTAGAGGAATTCATGGAAAATGATATGGAATATTTTCAGGTATCCAATAAACATTTACTTTCTAAAGAATTATAAATAAAATCTTTTACTATAATTATGTGGCGAAGAACATACATATTTGTATATCGAAAAAAATTATAATTTATATGTTTATTATCAAAATTGCAATTTATTTACTAATGTTTCTTTGTTACAGTTTAAATGCGATCCGAAGCTCTTAAACAAAATAAAATGTCTTTTAAAAGATCGTGAATACTATGTACTTTTAGCAGAAGAAGATTATGTACCACAAACTATAATAGAATTAAATGAATCAGATTTGGAAGCTGTTTCTCAAATCCGCGAAAGAGTTTTGAGCTTAGAAGATGTCAATAAAATATATGATAATTTAGCATAATTTAGGATTCTTTAGCATAAAGAATTATATAATAAAAAAAGATATCAATCACTTATACATTTGATATAATTATAATCAAAGAACTGTTTAAAATAATTTAGAAAATATAAATTTTGTATATTATATATTTTTAAAAATTTGAACAATATAAAGTATATTTCAAGCTATTTCGATATAAAATTTTTTGTCTAAAAAATCACTATTGAAATCACACATTATCAATTAAATAAATAGATGTAAATAAATTTAATTTCACCTTATAATATAAAATAAATTATATCAAACATTTTTTTCAAAAATTTTTTTAATACATTAAATAATTTTCTATTATTTAAAATCAATCAATATTAATTACACACAATGCGTAATTTTTTTAAATATATATTACACACATATATATATATAATGTATATTTATATACATACAAATTTAATTTCACCTTATAATATAAAATAAATTATATTAAACATTTTTTTCAAAAATTTTTTTAATACATTAAATAATTTTCTATTATTTAAAATCAATCAATATTAATTACACGCAATGCGTAATTTTTTTAAATATATATTACACATATATATATATATATATAATGTATATTTATATACATACACGCATTTAATGTCAAATATATAAGCCAACATTTTTTTAAAAAATTATACATTTTGCCTATACACATATATTTTTTTAAATAACTATTTTTTTTATATCAGTTAATCAGTTTATCTCGTTATTCTATTCACAAAAGTATTCAGATATGATTATCAAAAAATTAATTCTGTATGAAATATTTCATATTTTATCTCAATATGTGCCAAACTAAAATATACAATATCTCGTAAATTTTTTTATATCTCTAACTTAATACTTTTATATGCAGAATAATAAGAGGCATCATATTACATAAAAAAATCATATAATTTTATTTAAAAAATGATAACCTTCATAAAATTTTTATAAGATTTCCATTTAGAAAAAAAGTATATAATTCCGAATGACCCTCGCGATTATTAACTTGAAATTTTGCACACAAATTCTATTTAATGTGAGAAATAAAAAACAAGTCTCAACTTCAGAAAATGAAAAAAAATTTTTTTTATTTTACCACTTTTCATTCAGGTAGATCAACTTTATGTGGAAAGTCGTGCGCCCTTTGACAGGGAGGAGATAGGATGTCGAAAAGTTCGCTCCTAAACAGGGTGAAGACGAGGTAAGAGTTACTTCGCATGGAAGTTGTGCACCTCTAAGGAGAGGAGATGGGGTGGAAGTCGCTTCGCGTGAAAAGTCGTATCTCCTTAATCGGTCTGGATTTAAGTCAATAAAAATTGTCGTATAACAAAAATTTGTTTTTTATTTCCCGAAATTAAGACTATAAGTTTTTTATTTCTTATATCAAAAACTTATATGTAAAATTTCAGATCAATCGCGAGCAGGGGTCATTCAGAATTACACCCGAGAAAAAACGCGACCAAACATATCTTCCTCGAAATTATTCCATTTTCATCTAAAATATTTTTTCGTATCTTTCATATTTTCTGAGGTATTTAATCCATTACATTTGAAATAAAATACTCTGTACATAAATGCATATAATTACAGAATTGTTTGTAATTATAACATATTATTATATGTCAAAGAATATCAAAAAGCTATCATGAACCAGTGTTGGTTCATGATAATCCTTTGACGTATATCTAATTTTTAATTTTATTGAGCTGTTAATTACTTTATATTTTTGTATAATTATATAATTATAAGTATAAAATTCTTCTCAGCCAGAGATATTTATCGTTTGTTACAAAAAATGTTTCATTACCAAAATTCCACGTATTATTCTACGTATTATTGCTCGCTTTCAACATCTATACCATATCCCTTTATATTATGAATATTAGAACCTGGAAACTCTAATATTGCATCGTTATGGAAAAGTGTTACTAACATTTTCTTTGGCATCCTTGCTTTTACACTCCATGGACTATTGATTATATTGTCGATAATATCAATAACATTTCCCTTTTTTGAAGGTGTGTCAGTAGATTCCGTATTTTCTATCTTGTCTTGTTTTGTAACATTTAAGTCTACAACTTCTTCATTAAGATTGGAAGAATCTTTTATATCCGATACATTCTTATTTTTTAATTTCTTGTCTTTTTTATTCTTTTTTGCTAATTTTTTGGTATTTAAAGTTTGTTCTTTGTCAGCATTTTCCTTATCAGAGATTTCCCTCTCTATATTATGTACATTAATTTCACTCGAACATTCTTCTTTGTTGATGTGTTTTCTTTTTTTCTTCTTTTGTTTAGTTTTTTTTAATGATTTTTCTTCTTCAGTGACAGGAACTGTGCACTGCAATGTTTCAATTATTACTGCAGTCTTATTTTCACTTTCAATTAAATAATCATTTTGTTGTGAGTTTGATTTATCCAATATCTTAATATCTTGTTGATCATTATTTATTTCAGTTTGAATATGTTTTTCATTCTTGCAATTTTCCTTATCTTTTTTCTTTTTCTTTTTACATTTCTTAGATAATTTTTCTTTTTCTTTATTGTCTTTAGTTTTTAGGATTTTTTTATTGCTAGTTACTTCTATAATTTCAATATCTGGTTCTTCGTTTATGGTACGAAGTACTGTAATATCTTCAACTTTGACTCTTTTCTCTTTTTTGTCTTTCTTCTTTTTTTTCTTCGATTTTTGTTCCACCTTGTCTGTTTCCCCATTTTCAATAATATTAGAATCTAAAGTATTTTCTGATTCTATAATGATTTCTATTTCCTTTTCTGGTGACTCTTGTATCGTTTCCAGATTAGACATTTTACTTATCCTCCTCTTCTTAATTTTTTTATTCTTGTGTTCATTCAACTCATTATCATTAATTTCTTCGGTTAATATTAATACGTCTAATGCTTCGTTAACAATTCCGTTCATCGTAGAAGTCGCAATGCTCTCGTGTTTCCGGTTCTTTTTATTCTTCTTATTTTCAACTTCAAATTTATCTAATGTGACTTCTCCTTTCTTTTTCTTCTTAGTGGAATTTATATTATATTTGTACAACATGACATGATCGTTAAATGTTACGCGTTTCTTGTTATTTCTTTCGTCCGTCAGATCTAAACCACAATTTTCAAGACCAAGCTGTGCTCTGAATACTTCAAATTCCTTACCATTGCAATCCTCCTCAGATTTTGTATCTAGATTAAGAGCTGGATTAGTAAAACCATTTTTATAATCACTATCAATAGTTTCAGTTTTAAATTTTTTTCTAGCATTATTTTTATCTATTTCAGTGATATGCGAATTATCACTTTCAAAATCTTTTTTTCTCTTCTTTATAGAGTTTACAGAAGAGTCATTGGTACTACAAGCAGTTTCTACAGAACTATTGAATCCTAAGCAAGGATTATCAAAAGCATAATTGCTCTTATCATCAGAGTTTTTTAATGCTCCATAACTAGACACTGATGTATTTTCTGTTTTTGGTGTAAACTCGAAACCAATGTGTTGATCATTTTCACTTTCAGAATTAGTTGTTCGGTTATCAATTATACTTGATAAGTTCGTATCATTTTTTGGTTTTACATTATATTTCAAGTAATTAGTCATATCATTACTATTTAACTTAAGTTTAAAGTAGTCAACCATGTTACCGCCATTAATTGTATTGACTCCATACCAATTGTCTCTGTCGTCAGCTTCTTTTTCGCAGATATTATTTTTTTCTATCATGACTTGAGTTTTCTCAATTAATTCTTTTTGGCCAAATATATTTGCCAAATCTTTTGATTTATATCTATTTACATCTTTACCGCGCGTAAACTTCTTGTAACTGCAAATAAATTAATATATTTTTTAAATTATATAATAAATTTAATTTATTATAAATTATATAATAAAAAACATTTATTAGTATTTTTATAAAAAAAATATTAATATATTCCTATAAATACTTAAATATCATAAAAATTACTTTGAACTTTGCCTAAATCTGAGTGTGTATACACATCTTATATTTATATATTGTATTCACAGAAATTAAAAAATAATATGCTTACTGTACACGGCCGTGACTTTGTTTAGATTTCAGTTCAATAGACTGTTCATTGAAATTAGCATTCGTATCTACTGACTCTTCAACAGCACCTTGATCTTGATTTCCATTAAGTTGCTGCAAAAAGCTTCCAAATTTATGCTGATGTTTAGTCCACGCCTCAAAACTTTTATCATATCCTATACCTTTAGAAAGGAAATAAGATCCTGCTTAAACATTCTGTTAAAAATGTCATCAAATTTAATGTATATTTAAATTACACAAATCAAATTGAATTTCATGACATCACATTAAATTTTGTATCTATAATTTTGTATCTATAATTTTGTATCTATAATTGAAATTTGTACATTTGCATATATGTACATGAAATTGTGGCTGCAGTCAAAGTTTCAAATACTTTGAAACGTTTGATTGATCAATTAAAAGAAAAAATTTTACAAATTGATCAATTAAAAACTACTTTAAAACATTTGTAGCATCGAATTGATTGTATCCTTAGTGTATTTTTCATAAAATTTTATGAAATTTAGTATATTTTCTATTAAACTATATGAATTTACACGAAATTCAACAGATATGAAACATTATATTTAAATTACTTGTATTTTCTCTCTCACTTTCATCTCATTAATAGAATTAAATATTTTTAATGTACTTACTTGAAATTTATTTCCATTACATTTTTTTTAACAGTGTAACACTTATGAAATAATTTGCTTCTATGTGAAAATTATGAATGTTTAGTTACCAGTTGTATCATTCTTGTACGATGTATTAGAAAATTCTGTAATGCCTTGTTCATTAATGCCAAGTCCTTTTCCTTTTGTCCAACCCATCTTCTCTAACATTCTCTGACCAAATTTGTTGGAGTCTATTAATAAAGTTGTTGATATATTAATACAGAAAATATGAATCAGTCACAAATTTATAATGGATCCAATATTCAGACATGTAATAATTTATGTCATTAGAGAAATAAATTCTTCATATTCATAGCTTTTATATATCTTGAAATATATGATAATTATATAGTTTAATTATAATACCTTAAAAATCAATAAAATGGACTTATTCGGCGCGTTTTTGCATGAAATGAATGAATCTGGCAAAAATGTGTTGCTCTGCCCTGTGACAGTTTTAGATCTATTTATTGCTTATATTTTTTGCACTCAGTATCTTCGCTTTCTTTCCAATATTCGAATTTATATTTATTTCCTTTTAAGTACAAAAAGTTTTGGGGATTTCAAGCAATGCGAACAGATCTTTATTGATTGTTAAAGGGTACGTTCAGGGAGAGGCTATTGTGTGTCTTTCAACAAACGATACAAATGACACAATGGATCATTACATTCTTGTTATTTGCCATGTTAAAGAAAGCTGACATGATCATTACGTCATACTGTTGTTTGTTGGAAAGCACTATTGTGTCATTCTATCCTTATTTTACGTTTAATGAACAACGATAAAAATAACGATAAAAATAAACAGTGCTAACAGAATTTCAAACGTACTCAAAATTAACGACTATTCTGGTTAGAAAATCTGTCACATCGATGGCATAGAGAACATGAGGCTAGAACAAGTATTTTTTGTTTCAATTAATACCTACACAAATTCTCTGTTTTAAAAACGAATTCTCTATTGTAAAAATAAAAAGTGATTATTCAATTTACCAGATTCTTTCATTTCATGCAAAAACGTGTCGAATAAGCGTTTTTTATTTTTATTTTAATTTTTTAATTTTATTCTATTTTTTTATTATTTTTGAGGTGCGGGGATTAAACTAAATAATTATCCAAAAATTATATGGAAAATAATTAGACTTTAAAGCAGAAAATTTATATCTTTAAAGCATAGAGTTTATGTTTTTAAAACAAAGAATTTGTTTTTGAAGTAATTTGTATTTATAAAACAGAGAAACTCTGACACTGTGTAACTCTCTATGTCATCGATGTGACAGATTTTTTAACTTAAGTATCTGTCAACTTTAACAATTAATATTTCGATTTGCAAGACACACACACACCACACACACACACACACACACACACACCACACACACACCCACACACACACACACCACACACACACATCTCACACACATTCACCTTCGGTCCACCACTTCCCCCGTGGATTGAGGGTCTGCTTTTGTTTTTGCCGGCGCTCCGCAAGCATGGACATGCTTTCTGATTTAACTCAATCTAGTCTTTTTATGTAACAGTATTCGAATGCACAATTAAAATAACAAAACCTCACTTTTCTTTATAACATTATCTCCAAAAATTCTTTTTCTTCCAACAAAACAGGTTTATGTTAAAGTACTTTGATAGACATAGAATGAAGGCATGAACCGGAGCACATGGAAGATGGAAGATTCCACTAATGCCGCCATGATGGAATTATATAAGATGAACCATTGCGCATAATGGCGGAGTTTGACCAACCAAAATTGTACTAATTAGCAGTGTACTTATTTGCAGAACAAATCATGTGAATTTCTACAAATGAACTCAAAAATTGATTGGTTGACAGATCTCCCCACTACTTTCAACCCACTGCGCATCCGTGAGAATGGTTCATCTTACTTTTTACACCATGGCCGAAAATAGGTATAATCAAAGAGAAGCCTGAGAGGCCATGCTTGGAATTTAGCTGTTAAGTTTAAATACAGTAGGCATAGGCAATAGACACAGGGAATAGGGAATAACAAGTTGTCCAATCAGAGCTCTGGGATATAATATCAAACTTATGCATAAAGCTCTGATTGGACGACTCGTTATTCATTGTTGTTTATGTCTATTATTTGTTCCTTGTATTTTATTTTAAACGCTTCCACGTCTACAAAACATGGACATTGAACTACATAACCAATGTCCATGATCTGGTCGGTAATGTCCACGATTTTTTGGTTGTCTTCGCGTCTATATCCACGAATTTTGATCTGTTAGATAGACAAAAACGAACAAACAGGGACTCCGCACAATAAAAGGAACAGGGAACAGAAAACAGAGAATTTCAACCTATCAGAAATTGTATATTTCACAATACATGATTTCTGAGAGATTGAAATTCTTATTCTCTGTTTCCTATTCCTTTTATTGTGCAGCCTTAAGGCCCGTTTCCACCAAAGCTGATAAACCTCGATTCAACTTATTCTTTGTCTTTTTCTAGTTCTAAAGATTGGAAAAAGACGAAGAATAAGTTGAATCGAGTTTAATCTACTTTGGTGGAAATGGGCATAAATCTGTTGGCGCTTGTAATGAGTCTTGTTAACTTAATTTTGTCTTTCTAACGGACCGAAATTTTATATTAAAATATTTATTAAATATTTATTATATATTATATTATATATTACATTAATAAATAATCATAAATTATATATTATATTAATAAATAATCATAAATTATTAAAGTATTTATACATCCATTTTATTTTTACACTGAGGAAGACCCAATCGAAAGGATTAAAACGTTTGTCAATTTTTCTCAAGAATAAAGTATATGATTTCATACGTCTAATTTATGTTCGCATTGGCTGATTTACATCTATCCTTGGATTTATTCATTGAAGCTATACAAGATTGGTTACTTATTTTCATGTTATTAAATAATTATAATCTTTTTATGCAGGTACCATTACCATTTTTTCGTAAATATTTATTTTTAATTGAGGTTCAAAAAATTGTTTGCTTCAAATAAAAATAGAAACGAGAAAAAATAACAATGATTTCTGCATAAAAAAATTGCTGTCGTTTCGCGTATCTTAGCATCAAGACACTACCGCATCGTCTAATAATTATTTAATAACATGAAAATAAGTATTTATAAGGAATTTTTTTAAATATAAATATAAAAAAATTATGTTTTTATATGTACATTAAAAAATTCTTAAAATACGCGAAGAAATGGTAATTTTTTTTTTTACGCAGAAACCATTACCATTTTTTTTCATGAGCATCTTTAACTATTTAAAGCAAAAAATTCTTTTGAACTTCTGAAGGTAA
>Ga0157363_1002979_pt1 | contig 15119 bp, 5 predicted proteins | sample AttsexASBM1_FD_111477 | JGI IMG/M metagenome (GOLD analysis project Ga0157363, IMG submission 111477) | Fungus gardens microbial communities from leaf cutter ant in Ribeirão Preto, State of São Paulo, Brazil - Atta sexdens ASBM1 | ecosystem: Host-associated > Fungi > Mycelium > Unclassified ...
GACGCGACGTGACCTATTCAGTATCTAAAAAAAGACTTATTCAGCAAAGTTTCTTTCCCCATGATTGCGATCTTGATGTCATCGACTGCAAGAATGAGCAACAATGATGCTGAAAAATTGCACTTAGAGAACTTCGAAAATTCCTAATATCTAAAAAAAAAACTTCTTTTTCGCGGAAATAATCTTTAACTCCACAAATTAGATAATAAATGTTTATATATTTTTCGCCTGATTGCTTTACGGTGAGACTTTGAAATTTGATTTTACGTAAATAAACAATGCGATCTCCAATTGGAGAAGCTCGTTAACGTTTGTTCTAAAGCAATTCCCAAATAATTCTTAATCGCGCCAAGGTGATTCGATGTCAAAACGCAAGAACAGATCAATGAGATAAAGAGTTAACGGATCGAATTTGTCGGTTCAGAAAAAAATAGATTTCGATGAAAGAGAGAAAGAGAGACAGACTAGCTGGACGCGAACGTACGCATAGTATTTCGGCGGCCCGTAGGTACACGCGTCACCTCGACCGATGACGAAGATGTTCTGAGGCGACGCTCGTTCGCACCGAAAACCCACGGAGATGGTCGCGCATAGCGATCGACGGACTCTCTCGCCGCGGTTACTTTCTCCTCGTGGAGAAAAGGTGAACCGGGCGCGCGGATAATTGCACGACCGAGACGGTGCGACCGTTCGTTCGCTTATTCCATCGTTCACGGACGTAGGTTAACTCAGGTGGAGGTTAACTCAGGTGGAGGTTAACCTCACTCCGCGCCGGAGAAGCGAAGCGGGTACACGAGGGTCGCGGACAGGTCGGACAACGCGCGGTATGAAGACAAGGGGAAGAGGGGGGAGAGAGGGGAGAGGAGGGAGAAGTGCGCGACGGAGCCTTTTATTTTATTTGTGTCGCGAAAGAGAACGAGGAGAGAGAGAGAGAGAGAGAGAGAGAGACAGAGAGAGACAGAGGACAGACTTACCCCATAAACCAGTCCACGGTATCGCGGAGATACTCGGGTAACCTATCCAGCTTGGATGATTTTCGTGTGGATCACCGTCGTGAGGAAAGCAGCGCGCGCGATAGACGGGAAAACAAAGTGTAAATCTCCTCCTTCCCTTTCTCTCACTCTTTCTCCACAGTATTAGCACCACGGTAGTAGTCAGGCGGTAGTAGGCAGCTAGCGGCAGCAGCAGCAGCAGCAGCATCGGCGGCAGCGGCGGCGGCGGCAGCAGCAGCGGCGGCGGCGGCGCGCGTTTCGCGATCTCGTGAAATCTAACATGGCGCGGCTCTATTGTCACCTGTTCCCGTCATGCCCCGTTGGCCACCGAAGCACATATCGCGGCCGATTCGTCCGCGACTGCTTGCCGTTCCTCAACGTCGTGATCGCGCTCGCCCTCCTCGACAATTGGCCTCGAACAGTCTCGAATGCTTCGCTCACTTTGCTGCTAGTCTAGCTAGCTGGTGTCACGCAACGCGAAGACCGCGAAGGCGCACGAGAATCACTCCTGTGTAACCACAACGGCACAGTCACCCCTCCGCACGAGTTTATCGAATCCCCGCGACCTGCGATGCGCACAGCTGATCGCCGTGACGTGGACACGCGCGCCTCTGCACGGCCAATACTCATACTTTGTCGGTCGGCCATAGGTGACAGCACTTGCCAAGCGCGGCTGAAAATTCGCGATTTTTCGCTCTCCCGCTAATGGGACTCAGGATGGAGCTACATATTTCAAGAGATAGCTGTTAAATTCTTTTTAACTGAACTTAACTGAACTTCTTCTTTTTTTCTTTTTGTATTGGAAGAAAAAGAGAAAAGCTAAACTGCATGCAAAAACTAAAAGGAATATTTTACATTATATAAGCAATACAAAATTTGTAAATTATATAATTATAAATATACGTATATAGGCTTCGATAAATTATTTATATAGATAACAAATAAATGTATATTATTATATTTTATACATAAACTTGTATTTTCGTATCTTTCGAGAATATTTATTTCGAGATTGCAGACATAGCACGTTATCAATCGATTATAATCAAAATAGCTATGTAGTTCACGTTTTATCCATACAGAGGCGTTAATGATCTTTAGGTGATTTCTAGTTTCTAGGGATTCTAGGGATCATCTATAATACGTTTATGCTGCCATCTTAGGGACCTTTATTACATTCGCCATCGAACTGCCATCTATCAATATGCGATGATGCCAATGTCGCACTTCCTGTTCCTGCGCCACACATTTCACGTTCCATTTCTTTCCGGTATCAGTTTCTGAGAACATTGGTTGTGTCCTGTTCGTTCTCTTTGTAATAAAATGACGTGAGTATCTAATCCTACCAAATAATTGCGATCACATGCATAAAGTTTGTCATTTTGCTACGAATAAACGCATTAAACGATAATTATTAACGAAGATATATTATTTTTGGAATATTTTCTAATATAATGCAGGTATTGAAGTGCAAATATATAATCAGTAATGTGACATTGAAAACCTAAAAACTGTAAATTGTTTTATTCTGATGTAAATAAATGCAGCACTAATTTTTTAAAGATTTTATGATGAAAAAAATTGCCAAAATTATCAAGTTTTTCGTACAAAAGAATTTTTGGACTAGCAAAAAGATGATCGTGCACGTGCATTTTATTTCATTCCGATTGCAGATCGAAAGTCTCCCGCGACACTCTTTATGAGTGCGTAAATGCTGTGCTCCAAAACTCGCAGGATAAGAAAAGAAACTTCTTGGAAACTATAGAACTACAGATCGGTTTGAAGAACTATGATCCACAGAAGGACAAGCGTTTCTCAGGCACCGTCAAGTATGTTTCTACCTGACTTTGAGGCATTTTTTAAATCTTAATATCATATTCTTTATTGAGAATATAAAAATTGCCTCATGTAATGTCAGGGAGCTAGATTTTATCTAGCGGACCTGCACCCAGGGTCTTAAATTAATTGGGGAGGTATTTATACCGTTATTTAAATTATATAGGATCATGATCCTATTGGTAAGTTATTATTCTTGGAACATCATCCTTAGTAAAGGAAGAAATGAAATAGAGAATATTTGAAATATGAAATATTTTTTAAGAATATTACAAATTCTATTTGAAAGTCAATAAACACATATAACAAATAATTATTTACATATGTTTGTATATCATTTTTACAATTAAAGTTTATTGAGTCGCCAGTGTTCTATGATGTTTTATTTATTGCATGTATTATCTGAGGAATTTGTGTAGTAAATTATTTAAATCTGAGAACATTGGAACTTAGATACTGCTATTTTTTCATATAATTGTGTATATGATATGAAAATTTATTATTCTAACGATGTGATTTTATAATAAAGATGAATATTGCAGAAATCACACATAATCATGAGTTAAAGTCATGAGACATAAACGTTTATTTAAACATTAATCTAATTATTTTATAATATTAGGTTGAAGAATATCCCTAGACCAAAAATGCAAGTATGTGTTCTTGGCGACCAACAGCACTGTGATGAAGCTAAAGCTAATAATATTCCATATATGGATGCAGAAGCCCTGAAGAAACTTAACAAGAACAAAAAGCTCGTCAAGAAACTCGGTATGTTAATAATATGCTTTTGCATGTGTTTTAATATGAAATTGTATATTTGACCTTCCCAAAAGCACCATCATTGCTTAATATTCAAACAATGGTGGTCGTCAAGAGGAAGGAGATTAAAGTTCTTCACTTGGTGAGAGTAATGTGAATCGTATCATTGCATCTCAATCCGTGTCGATACATATATTTTATTGAATAAAAATCTGTTTAAAAAAATCTTTGTTTCCTTTTTACAAAGGTATACTTCTTTAAGTTTAAAATTTTCTTTAAAAAATTAAAGAAACTACCAAACTTTTAATATGAGTTATTTACTGAAAATTAAAATTATATAATTTTCTTTATATTTTCTTTTTACAGCAAAAAAATATGATGCATTCTTGGCTAGCGAGTCCTTGATCAAGCAAATTCCTCGTCTTCTGGGTCCTGGTTTAAATAAAGCCGGTAAATTTCCTGGACTGTTGTCTCATCAAGAATCGATGGTCGGCAAGATTGACGAAGTCAAGGCCACCATCAAATTCCAAATGAAAAAGGTGCGTTATACTGAATAGTTTTCTGTTAAAATTTTTTCTTCAATATAAAACCTATCTTTTTATAATGATTGTTTTTGTTCTACAGGTGTTGTGTCTGTCAGTAGCCGTTGGACACGTTGAAATGACGCCTGAAGAGTTGGTGCAAAATGTCCATCTCTCAATAAACTTCCTTGTTTCTTTGTTAAAAAAACACTGGCAGAATGTGCGATCGCTTCATATTAAATCTACGATGGGACCACCACAGAGACTGTACTAAGTTACACTTGGTACAATACATTTCGAATGTATGTTCATTGCAATAAAACTGAAAAAGAATCCAAATTGATAAATTTATTTTATTTTCTTCTTTCATCATATAGATGTTCTTCAATGTTTCAAATGCGGTATATAAATTAATTCAAATTTTTAGAACATTGATAGGATAGATACTTGTATAATCTTAGCGACATAAGAAACATATCGATAAAGCTTTGTCAACTGTATGATAGAAAGAATCGTGAATATAAAATATTTCTAAAATAATTCAAAAAATATATTAGCTTTTTACGTACATAATAAGTTTTTATATTTTGAAGTGAAATCTTAATTTAATAATTCATATCAGAAAAAAACGGGTAGAAAAATTTATGACAATATATATAAGCAGAGTTGATGAAGACTAATGTTTTTTTTCTTTTAAGAGTAAAACATATTTTTTCTTAAATGTTTTTAATGCTTCAAATATGCTTTAAACAGTACTAAAAAGAAAACATATTAAAAACATCAATTAAGCATGTTTAAAGCATGTTTTTTACCCTAAATAAGTGATTTAATAGTGAAATATAAGTTATTTAGTTAATGATAAACGTATCTCATATTTTGATGTATTTTCGAGTAATTTAAGAATTCAAATTATTTTTGTTTTATCGTCTTACTGCACGGACAACATGCATGTTCAAAAGATTTCTTTCAAATATGCGTGTTGCCTGGGGTACCTGCTAGAATTTGTTAAAATCCCTCGGGAGAAATATGTGATAGGTAAGGGTCTACGTGTCACGCGACAATAGGCGATAAAGGATGTAGCCGGACTCTGGATCCGGTTCATGGATACTTCTTTAGGGACCGCGTTTGTGTGTGGTTGTATATATGTGTGTGTGTGCGTGGGTCCTACCGAGGTCTACTAAGCTCGAACAGACACCACAGCCACGCTATTTCCAACGATCTTTGTGGGGGCAGTCCGGTGGCGGTCGCTGTGAAGAGACACATGGTTTCGAGTTCCGCTTCGTAAGCAGATGCCAACGGAGCCGAGGACCTGCGTTTACTCTTTTGCTCCCACTTTTCGCACTTTCACGCTTAGCGATCCTTGCGAAATTCTCTGGACTACACGCATTCCTTAATTTGTTTCTTCGCAGGATTTTTGGAGCATCGATGGAGTAAAGTATTCGGGTAAGTTCGTTGGTGATGAATGCCATGTGCTTCGAACTTCTTTTCGAGAGTCAGAGATAGTATATGGATCATCTGAGATCTTGATATACAATTATTTGAAATATTTCATATTGGAAATACTGGAGCTTATATTTATATATATCCAATATAAATATATATAAAAAATTAATATATAATTGATATATAAAATATTTTAAAGATTTATTATTTACATTTAGAATGAGATAAAAAAATGACTCGTATATATGTTGATAAGATTCAGAAGTATTTACATTAGTGGTTGAAAATAAAAGATTTTGTTTTAATTGTTAAATTGTGAGTATAATAAAATTCCAATTACTTTATAATTTTCAGAAATAAACGTATGTTTTAATTTTAACATTAATTATATTTTTGAAACATATTTCGAAAATAATAATTTAAAAAAAACGAGAAAATAGAAATAGGAGAAGAGATAAATGTAATTGATAAATAATGATAATACTCGCAGAAAGAATGATTTGCTGATACGCAGACCTGATTTTTATTTCTGATAAAATTGTTAGCTTCCGTAAAATATGATAAGCACATATAAACTAGAGTTATATTTTACACATTTTATTATATTATGGCAATGCAAAAAAAAAGTAAATGAGATTAATAACCGAATCAGTTATAAAGTATCAATTATAATTCATGAAAAAGAGAAAAATTCGAGTTTCTAGAATCACAAAATTATTATTGTAAATGGAAAAAGCTAACATCTCTTAGAGGTACTTAGGGTACTTCTGAGAAAATTTACTTGATTCATTTGATTGCGAAAAAATCATTTAGACGATACGGAGTAGAACAAAAATAAGTGTCTCCCGTTTCTCAAATTGACGTATGACTGGCGCGACTCGACGGTAGAAATTTCGCGGATTTAAACAGCAATATCGGAAAGCGGAATTATCAACGCGGGATGGAAAAATCAGCGGTCGGCCTTCCCCGTGAACGATACAGAGAGAATGTAAAAAATTGACCGTGCTGTGGGGGTCTGATGGACGGCTGGCGCTTGTATTTTATTAATAAAGTGGCCGCAAAAGAGTGCACTCTTCTCGAACGAGTGGACTCTAGCTCGTTATCAGTGATATCAACTACCAGAGCGACGACAAACAGCCAACTGGGCGGAAGGCTGTCAACGAGCGCGGTTGAGTTGGGCAATAATTATCAAAAGCGCAGACAACGACGACGAATGAGTTACTGACGTTCTTTAAACAGTCAATGAGAGACCCGCGACCCGATACAGTATCGCGCACAGTATTATCGATATAAATTATCGATTCGCAATCGGTATCAAGTATTGTTCCTATATAATAATCCATCGATTGTGAAATCCTCAGTGTTGATCGAAGACAAAAGAAATGTGATGCTTTGTGAATTTTCCGGTAATTTCCGCTCCAGATTAGTGTTAATATATATATTGCAAGTTATCATACATAAATGGAATGGATGGATCGACGACATCTATTATCATATATATATATACAATATATAATTGATAATGATAAAATAAGAGAATGAGATATTTGAAAATATTGCAGATTACTTTGATTCGAAGCCGATTTTTCTCGGAGTGAGTCGTTCATTTCTAGGGAAAAATAAAAATCGGATCGACATCAATTAAACGTTGTTCGACATCTAATCGACGTCGATCTGATTTTTATTTCTCCCTTAAATTACAGTTTGCAATTTTTACTTATACATCTTCAATTATGTATCCTAAATTTTAAATTCAAATTTCACGGAAATAAACTTCCGTTTGCTAGCGTGCAAAAAATCCTTTTTCTTTTACAAATTTCGAGGAAAAACCAAGATATATTCTTGAATAATGACGCACGTATACACGATCCTTCGGACGGGCGTGAAAGGAAATAGATATGACCGCTGTGCAAATCAAGGCTTTCCAAATCATTTCCGCTCTGTGTTAACTGAGGATGCGCTTTATTTTAATAGAAATCTTTAGCTCTTGCGTCAGTGATGATACTTGAAAATATTGCATTGTGACTCGCTGCAAGAGAAAATTATGCTCAAAGTCACGTAAAATTCTTAGAAGTTGAAATAGAAATACATTTTCTATATTCCCAAAATATTCATATTTATATTTATGTAATTAATATAACGTAATTAAATAATTAAATTATAACACAAATTCTAAGAATTTCGTCATTTCAGCGAATAACACGAATGTAACGAACGAATTGTTTTATTTAGCAAGACTATCGATTTTACTGATTTCTGGTTCTCGCATTGAGACGTGTAAGTTATGATATTTCACAACAATTGGGACGTGTGATCGGCTTTGCTTTGTTTGCAGCGTTCATTAGAACATGTTCCTTGAAAAACACCTGCAGATACTACTTGTTCTCGCTCTCCGCTTCCTCTGTGTTCTCTGCAACAATGACGTATCTACGTCGAGTGGGACAACAATCGTCAAGTCGACGGAATTGGATTATAATTCCGGATCGACGGAAAACCTTGAGATGATTTATGATTATGATTATGATTATGATGTTGAATCTACAAAAAATACTTTCGTGACGATCATAGACGACAATGAAATCACGACTTCCTACGGATCCACTGTGGAACCCCTGAATACTGTTTCCCATCTGGTCACCGATAAGTCCTCGTCATCCACTGTCGATCATATTACGAAACCTGTTACTGTGCCCAATAATGTGATTTCCATCGATAAGACAATTAATAGGACGATCTGCAATCCGAAGTGGCCAATGTACACAAGCGGTAAGTAAATCGATCGTATTTGTATACTGATATAAAATCCAATTATTTAAGAGATTAAAGAATTCGCTTTAAAAATTAATATCCATTAGAAAAAGCACTAGTATATATAAAAATGTTGAAAGCATTAGAGGAAAGAGATTATCAATGGCCGTTATTAAATGTATAAAAATACTGATAAATATTATATAGTATGAAAACATATACATGTATTACAAGATAGAAGTGTTTGGTTTCTAAACATACGTATATTTTTACTTTATAGTATGAGAAACTTAAATTTTAGATGATAGATGTTTCACGATAAGCGAGACACGAAATATAAATTATCAAACGATAGAAAATTCAGGAAAATATATTTTCGTTCTTTTTGTAGGATTTAATAATATATCACTGATAACAAAAAAATTTCTATTTTCAAAGCTCATCTTGATAATATTCATATACCAAGTACTTTTCTTGAACCACAATCGTAAATTGAAGCTAGAAATAATATCGTAAATTACATTGATCGTCAATTTTGCATATAACGATCTATTTTAACCGAAGATAGGAATCTTTCTCTTATTTGATTTATTTTCATCGATTTAAATTTTATTTATAATTATATTACTAAATTGTTCGGAAAATGATTAGCGATTCTTTGCGGTATGTTTCATCTTGAGACCTTCTTCTGTGCATTCGTATCTTGCAATTTTGTCCTCAGTTAATACAAAGGAGGTAGTTGATTTGAAGGCGAATGATATAGGCACAGAATGGATCGTTCTCTCATGGAAGTCTCCGTGTAAAGTGCCAAAGGCAAGTGCTTCGGCAATATATTTGATCGAGATATGCGATGATAAAAAAAACTGCACGCAGACATACAACATTGACACCTGGCATAACGCTACCGATCTGAATCCATGCACGCAATATAAATTTAAAGTGATAATTGATACCCTATACTGGAATTCTAAAGGAGTCGTTCTATCAGCTACAACGGCCAGTGAGTGTACAATTTGCTTATTGAATATAATGCCTATACTTTATCGAAACTAAAGATCCGTCAAAATGAGAAATTAACGAATATCTTTATCGCACTGATTCTCTTCAGTTCCGGATTTTTGGGACGCGGACGTAATCTCTCTAAGCGCACGTACCATCAATGTCAACGTTATTCAACTGACTTGGCAGGCGCCTGCAATTTACGAGAAATGCATATCCAACTACTCGATTACCCAGTGCGATGAAAAATCTTGCAACAAGACCGCGGTCTTTGTCACGAATTACACTGCTTACGATCTCGAGCTATGCACAGAATATTATTTTACTGTCAAAACGGTGATGCTGTCTGTGGAGTCCTATGGCGTAAACGAGACCGCGAAGACAGTTTCGCCGAGTAAGCTTAAATTATTCTAGCAGAATTGATGGAGAAGTGAAGAGACAGTAGCGAAGAACACTTAAAATGTCTGTGAAATTTGTAATCAATTTGTTTCTGCAAAATTGAGAGATACTTATCAAGCTTTACCATTCGACATCTCTTCGTGAATAAATTAAAGTTTTGTCACAGTGTGCTCCGCTTATATGCTCACTTTCCATCAATTCCAAGACAATAAGTCTTCGATCTTCGATAAATTTGTCTGATACATAGACAATTTGCAGAATTGTCGGCACCGCAGTCTTTTCATATAATACCCGGTAATTTTTCGCTGACTGTTAAATGGGAGCCTCCGGAGTCTGGCACATTCTGCCTGAAGCATTATTACATAACTACGAATTTTAACTATACCACCAATACCACGAACACGAGTGTGATAATTTCGCATTTGCACGCTTGCAAGATGTATCAAATATTTATCAACGCTGTGAATGAAGATGACAAAGAAGGAGATACAATAGACAAGAGCGCTACCACGCTTCCGTATAGTAAGCAAAATTGACTTAACTTTTTGCTAATTGTTGCAAATTCCGTCTCCATATAATATTGATATATAAAATCCAATATTAATTCAACATTCGCTTATTTCGAAGAAAATAGAATATAATAAAAAAATTTTCTTCAATATTTCAGGAACGAATCCACCACTTTTGCATACTCCAGGAATACCGCCAAGTGTTAGAAGCTTGTCGATGATTTGGACTATTCAGAAAGAGAACAATCATTGCCAGCTATCGTCTATAATAACTATATGCAATTACACAGAGAAAAGAGGGAAAGGCTACGAGCCCGAGAATCGCGTGTCCCCGATGAACATAAATCCCAATATTGCTGCAGAGCCTGTTTTCGTACTAAATACAACCATAGAGGGACTAAGTCCTTTCACAAGTTATACTTGCTGGGCGCATACCGTTAATATTGCAGGATACAGTGATTTAAGTGTTGGAGTTAATGCCACAACTTTAGAGGATGGTACGCGCACTCTATTAATATTATCGTTTAATTAATTTAATGTTTCATATCATGTATGTTAATATGAAATTCTTATATCAAATTCTTATATCATTTGTCCTTTTAATTATATTTTTTCTAAAAACAAAAATAGTCAAAATTTTTAAATGTCATCTTGTTTTTGTAAATGGAAAATGGTATCGAACAAAAATATTTTTTTAAATATTTTTTTTATTCCACTATTATCTATAGTTTTAACGCTATCTTCTGCCCTACAATAATTTTTTAATTTATCTCCTAATGTACCTACTTTTCAGAACAAAACATAGTTTATTCACCTTTCTTATCATCATTTTCTTATTTCTTACTTTCTTAACAGCTATAATATTGTACTCTCTCCTCACCATCTCTTCTCGATATTCATCTAAAACAAAACACAGTTCAGAAGCCAAGTTTAGTTATCTACTTCAGCTCAGATACTATCTGCCATCTCATTGTCTAATATCACTTAAATAACGCAACGAAAAAAACAACGATTAAATATCCAAAATTATTAATAGTTTTAAGATAAGAGATTTTAAACCTATAATTTAAAGAATAATAAATATTATTTGAGGAATTAAAAACGAAATACGACCTACTTAATGATGTGACTGATTGTTGGAAAGTTAATTATCAATCATGCCGGAGTACTTCATAAATAAGTAGTACAATAAAATGCACAATAACTCACAATGCACAATAACTCACAAACATTCTCCATATTTCCAATATGGAGAAATTTCAATTCTCTGTGAATTGTAAATATTGTACGTGAAAATCCACTAAAATGTAATTTTAAATAATTTTTATCTGATTTCAGCAATTATTCGATACCACCTTCTCCTAATACTACAGGCTATATTTAATAATTGATTATATAATTTAATGTTTCATTTTAATTAATATTTCTTGTTATTTTAGTGTCATCTCCACCTGAGTTTTGCGTCAGAAATATCACAGACTCGCAATTCTCTTTGTCTTGGAACGAACCAGATTATTTGCCCGGTTATTTAAAAGAATTTGAAATCGTAATCTATTGGAAATCATTATACTCGATTCCAAATTGGTGCCCTCGTGAAGAGCAAGACACGCCGAATCATTCTAAAAAATTTAATGTAAGCGGAAGCGTGTTTGAATACAATTATCTTGAAGCAAAAGGATTTACAAATTATAAAGTACATATGAGAGCAAGAACAGGGGAAGGATGGAGCAACAATAGCGATCCATATATGTTTGCAAGTGATAGTGGAGGTACATTTCATTTTTCTTCATTTCATTATAATGCGAGATTATTTCTCAATAATTATTTGAAATATTAAGCTATTTTTGTGTGTATAATATCTATTATAATATTTTTTCACAAATAAAATTTTTGATACAAATAATTTGAACTAAATGTATTGATAAATAATTAGCATTATTATTAGTAAAATATTTATATAATTACGAAGATCATTTAATAACTATAACATATACCTGAGTCTTTTCACCTTTCTTGAATATTTTAATTTTAAATTAAATGTTATGATTATGATTATTCAGTTCCAGGCGCAATTTCGAAATTCAATTCCTCATCTATTACAATCAAAGAAAATTCAAATGACACAAATGTATTGGATACAATTCTAACATGGGGCTTACCATGTTCTTTAAATGGTGAACTCGAATTCTTTAATGTATCGGGTGTTGGTACTAGATCTGGATATCCATCCCATTTTATTTTCAAGAAATATGAATGCACGGATTACATTCGCAACGATTACATGTGTTCGATAAATCTCAACGAGTTGAAAGGAGAGTATAATTATAATTTCACAATATCCACCAAAGTCAGAAATGTCGATACACTCGGATGGCCGGTTAGTCAAAATGTACTATATCCTGCCGGAAGTAAGTATCAATATGAATATCAATTCTCATTAATAAATCTCTTCTTTAATATTAGGTGTAAAAAGAAATCCATTATTTTTGCATGAAATTGAATGGAAAAATAATGGATTTCTTTTTACTACACCTAATATATTAAGCTTTCCTTAGATTTATATCAAAATTCGAGATAAAATTCTATATATAACTTTATGCATCGAATAATATAAAAAACACTTAATATATAAACTTTATATAAACTTTATATATTTATAAAAATATATTTTTGTAAATAATTAAATGCATGATTTGTAAAATTATCGATTCGTAACAATTTTGTTCTAAAATTTTGATAGGAATTGTAAATCGTTTAAAACAGACTCTAATTATTATTACTATCATTGCGTTCTCCATGTAAGTTGCAAAAGAAGTGACGGAACAAGTGATAAAAAATATAATATTTTCTTCAATTTTTCTGCAATTTCACAATTAAGAGTTTTTTTTTCCTATCATAGTACCGCCACAGCCTACAGATGAAATTATTAAATCAATCACTCTGGATCCGTACAAGGCGCGTAAAACTACAACGACTGCTGCAATTTTGCTACCTCTATTCCTCAATACCAGCGGCGAAATCAAGTATTATGCGATCATGGTGGCGAAGATGGGATACAATAATATACGAGCAAACACGAGGTTCGACCCGAAGAGCAATAATTGGCCTAATGCGCCCTCCTGGGAGGAAGCAATGATGAACGATTTCTCAATCACGTATCAAGCGACATGGCCACATTGGAATCCTTATCGTAGGTGATATGCCCGTAGACAGATGCAGGATTGTTTACAAAGCGATGAAACGCGAAACCTCGCTGCGCATACATTATTAAATACTTATGACTCTGTTTAGCGAATTACATTGCTGATTACGGCCTCATAAAAGCCGTCAAGTATACGATCGGGGAGGACATTAACTGCAAGGAGATCTCGTCCAACATGGATGAACGGGTATATTGCAACGGGCCTCTTAATCCGGATACATGGTACCACGTCAGAATGAGGGCGTTTACTGACGGTGGTTACACCGATTCTGAGATATTTATGATAAAAACGAGTAAGTATAAAGTATGTTGTAATTATCGGTCGGCAAATAATCCATCTAATACAAACACATAACAGAAATATGAAAAACACATATTTCATCTTGTTTCTTTCTTTTTTTTCCATGCCAGACGCAGAACTCAATATCGCTCTCGTTATCGGAGCTGTCTTCGGCATTCTTTCTGTGGGAATAGTAGTGACGATGATGTTGCTTGTACGAAAATGCTCACCGTACATGTAAGACAAGATTTCATTATTATTATATACGTACAGATAAAAAAAAGAGAGTCATTAACGCATACCAATATAAATTCTTGTATCTTGATTAAACGATGTCGATCGAAGATAGTTGGAGTTATTTCGTTCTACATCGCGTAACAGCAATCTATATTAGATAAGATTTTTATAGTTTCTGAAAAAAATGTTTCAAGTAGCTGCAATAATATTCCACCGAAATCACGTCATGGCGATGCGTAAACTTGAAGGTATACAGGACAGGTGGACGCGCATTTATGAACAATGATCGATATTTATTGTATGACTCAGAAGAGAGAACTATAGCTAAAGCGCGTGAGCAAGGTCGCGCGATGCACGCGCGTCTATCGCACGCTAAAATATACAGTACATTACGGGCTCGGTGCTCGATGAAGTTTAAACATCGTCGAACTACCGCGTGCTGAGCACTAAAAAGTCGAGTGTATTTTTACATTACTTCGGAAATGTTTTCGGGCGTGCGCGAGAATGAAACGCGAGTGAGACAATAGAAATAAACGCCGATGAGATTAATAGAGATTCGGCTATGATTCTGATCTTTACGAGGAAACCGAGTCCTTGAGTCCGTTTCTAGTCAGACGCGTATATGTTTATTGCGTAAGTTTTCGTTATTCCCCTACTGTGAATGAGCTACCTACGCTACACCGGCGAAGGAAAGACATGCGTATACACGAAACACGGATACTATTGCGCACTTCTACGATTCTCTTCGTTACTTCGATGGCGTTCGTTAAATGCGTTAAACCCACTTTTAGAGATCAATTTTCTAATCTCCACTATTTTACACATATATATATATGTGTATATATTATTTTTTTATTACATACGTTATTTTATTGTACGTGTTATTATTTTATTGTGATATATATATATATATATATATATATATATATATATATATATAGATTATAGAAAGTTTTCTCGTTTTTTTTTCAATAGACAGCTTTTGTCAAATTAACATAACGTGAATGTATTCAACGAGAACGAAATAATGAAGCTACTTGAAAAATAGTAGAAAAAAGAAGGAAAAAATTTCGCTTAATACATTACAATTTCGGCTTTAACATAAAACTTATCTTTAAATTTGTTTAAAAGAGAAACGAGAAAATTTTTTTAACACACACACACACACACACACACACACACACACACACA
>Ga0157363_1002980_pt1 | contig 15118 bp, 4 predicted proteins | sample AttsexASBM1_FD_111477 | JGI IMG/M metagenome (GOLD analysis project Ga0157363, IMG submission 111477) | Fungus gardens microbial communities from leaf cutter ant in Ribeirão Preto, State of São Paulo, Brazil - Atta sexdens ASBM1 | ecosystem: Host-associated > Fungi > Mycelium > Unclassified ...
AGTCCGTATTAATAATGCTAACGATAAGTAAATTTTATAGGTAATTGAAGTTATTAAGCGTTGAATATGCCTTCAATAATCATTAAGCAATTCAATTTGCGAAAAGTTAGTACAAACAAAGAAAATTTAAAAAAATTCTGATTGAACTAATTCTTGGTAGTTAGTATTATAACAAAGAGCCTGATAAGTGATTTTAATTTTTTAAATGTAATTTTACGTTATTGTATATTTCATTTAAGTTTTATAAAAAGACACATACACGTTGAACTACATATTGCATAGTATTTCAAAATTAAATTTGACAAGGGTCTTATTTTTTCTTTCCCTATAAGTTAATAATTAGATTATTTGTAACAAGATAATCAATAGGCTGTAAAGAAAAATCTAAAAAATAATAAATAAAATGCCAATTTGAGTCAATACTGGTTATTAGTGTGTATTTTATATCATTTATTCAAAGTGAATAATAAAACGTATATATTTCGATTTACGGTCAAGATCAAGTGCAAAGAAATTGACTTAAATTATTAATTACAAATTACATGATGATAGCGCATACGAGTATAAACTATTAAGGTACAAAAAACTGTGGTGGTGATATCCGAGTTAATCTTGGTCATCAAATTATTAAGTTTTACTATTCACTTTTGATGTAATATCAAAAATTAATATTTTATTTATTACTTTTTAGATTATTTGTGTTTACAAAAATTTAGATTACAAATATTTTATTATAAAAAATGTAAAATATATAAAAAATTTTATGTTACATTAATTAAACTTATTTCTTTATAATAAAATTTACTTATCTACAGCAGTACTGTGTTATACAATAGCAATAGCTTTCTAGAGTTAAAGAACATTGTAATGTAGTAGCTTTCGCTTCCGGTTGTTTTTGGTGCGTAAGAAAAATGTTGCTCGTGTGCGACATCGTAATGTTTCAGAGTAAGCTTATTGACCGTTTGTAGGAAAGTGGAGTTAGTGCTTATCTCTGTTTTCGTGAAAGCACTGTCTATTTGTAGTGTCGCTATTTCTTTCTTCTTTATTTTTTTTTTATAGAAAGAATTCTCAAATGAATATGAACGCTAAGAAAATATTTTCCCTTTAAAGATATTGAAAGAATTATTGAATTTTCTTATTTTGCATCGTATTGCATTTTATTCGCAGCAGAACTGTCGCTTCGTGCCGACCGTGTCTTTCACCAACGGCCCTGTGTTCCAGTACTATTTTACTTACATCGGACTGTCAGGTACACACCAAGGTGGATTCCTCGTTGAGATACCCTTTAAAATGCGCTTGAGATTCGTTTGAGGTAGTAAATTTTGCATGTTTTTACTATGATGAGAAATAGAAGTAAATATTAGCGCAAAGAAAACAACTAAGATTTATTTAATCTCGCCATTTAGTTTAAGATTGTTTAATTTTTACTTAAAAAATTCTAATATTAATAATAAAAATATATATATATAAAATATTAGTATACATAATTTTATATTGAACATATTCCCTGATATATTAAATTTACGTATTGATATATATATAATATTAATAATACAGTATATATATATATATATTTTTTTTTTAACCTGTAATATGAATTCTAATATTAATAATAACATTAATATAATTATATTTCAGTAAAATATTGTATTAGAACATATCCATTTGTTTTGTGAATTTATGTCATTATATAATTATGACCAACTTATGGAATAGCAGGGTTAAGAAATGCAGAATGAACACAATACAAGACGCGGATATGTTTCTGACATCCTGTGTACACTTTAATTAAATTTGATGGGAAGACTGCAAGGATTTAATTCAGGCGCGGTTGGTTCGCGTACTCGATTTATGTAAATTAGCATAGTATAGTTAGAAGTAGACGAACGTTTCAAAGTTTCTTAATTATTCGGTAAAATCCGTAAAGTTGGCCAAACTAATTTGTATACAGACTTTAATGGCTTAGTAATTGGAACATTTAAAATGTTAAATGATTAAAATGCAACCTTAACTCAGCTGCTTTAACTTTAATATGCACGGCCATTATATCTATTACATTTATCATTAATATAATAATTTAAAAGGATATCATCGTGATTACGTTGCGATTTTTACAAACGAACAACGTTTTAAGACGATGATTCTGGTAACTGCGGTTCGAGCGATAAGTCGTGCCTCGCTTTGTAACTGTCGTCAGATTCTTCTATCTTCGACAGAAATGCTGTGGGAGCCATCGTTTAGCGGGTGGAGCAAGCAAATCGGAAATGGCACCAGCAGATAAATCGTCATCACCCGAACCTCTGAAACGGGAAGCAGGCGGTGGTTGCCCACCGCCAAGCTGTAGCAACCCATCGACCCGCTATAATTCTCCTAACGTGGATTGCTCATCGACCGCTTCGTCTTGCTGCTCTTCGCAACACAGTTATCCTTCTAACTACAGATATCCTTCGTCACATCGAACATCCGATTGTCAGCCCTGTGCCCTGAAATGCATCTTAAAAAAGCACAATTGTTGTCAGTCTAACACGAGTAGCTACTGCCTGTGCCAACCGATACCACGCGACTGTAACTGCCCGCCACCAATTCAGGTGGACGCACGTGCTACTCACGAGTGCTCCTGCAACTGTCCATCCAGCCCGGAATGCGCCTGTCCACCTAGTGAACGAAGATTCCCAAAAGCGACGATTAAATGTCCCAACGCGCGTCTTTGCTGTCCATCTCCTCAATTACCATCCGGTCTCAAGTATCATTGCTCGTGTCAATCAAGGTATCCGCCACCACCTTGCAATCCATGCACATCCTTCAAGTATCGACCACCCTTTTCAACCAAGGATTCTTGCCAACCTAACTCACCATGTCCATTCTGCTCATCTTATCGGCCAATTTCGACAACTTCGCCTTGTCGTCCTCCGACGCCTTGCAGAAAATTGATCTTTTGCACTGAGCATAACGATCGACTCTCTTCGTCCTGTACAGGTCAGTCTTGGCGTGAGATCACTGGCGATAAAAATTCGGAAAGTAGCATCTGTAATGAACAAAGTGACGATAAGGCACGAGAAACATATGTTAAAAAAGATAGTAACTGCGCAACGGATTGCGCTGAATCCGCGAATGAGTCCAAATACGCTGATCAAAGTAGCGATTTAATATTAGACAAAGAATCTATACAAAATTCAACGTCAAAAACATTTATTAATTTAACGGAGACCACAAATTCTTCGAAGTCTGTCGATCCTAACTCGTGTGATGTGCCGGAGCAAAGGGATGAGATCACTTTTGAAAATACAACAAAGGCTTTTGAAGCATGTACCACTGAAAAATCTTCGAAGGATTCATACGCTCCATATACCCATATTCCATCTGACAGCGGTACAAAGTCTGATTGTGTATTCCGCGAGGAATATTCGGCCACTAGCGGAAACGTATCTGGGAATCCTGTTTTGACAAGATTATTGAATCGCATGAAATCATTTAATCGAGTAAGAAATTTATTAACGCCAAATAAAACGCTGCTTCGACATAACGTTACTTTTCGCGATATTCCGCAAGTGTGTGTCAAATTGTTGGCGGATGCTTCAATAAGCAAAAGCAACCCGACAGCCACATCGACACATGGAATCGACAGACGACGCAGGAATGGTGCATCTTTGAAAGAAGATACTAGTAGCTTACCTCGAGAAAATTGAGTAATACTATTGAACGTGTTTTAAAACTGCGGTCTTCTACTGTTCGCGACGATTTAATCTTCTTTACCTAAGTCGTGTAGGAATGTTGCCAGTTTTATCACTTTGTAAATCAAGACTGCTCGTTTCTGTTACATTTTAAAATAACTAACGACAATAAGAATGAGAAAGTTGTGAATAAAATTCCGAGAGAATATTTATCTGTAAGATATTTATGCTATTAATACAGAAAATTAATTATTAATACGTTTAAGAGAGAGAAGAGAGAATATTTTTAAAAAATCTAAACATTTTCAAAAATCGAATTAATATCAGTAAGTTCTCTTTCTCTATAAATTCCTTGTTCAAAATGATATTTTACAAAAATACGTTAAAAAGGATTTTAATGTTTTATGCGAATATATCTAATGTCTAATATTTTATATTTCATACAAATTTACTTATGTGATTCATATAAAAATGGGATTAAATATCACTACAAAATTACAAGCCTTCTTAATTCCATCGATTTTAAACAACGTATTCATTTTAAATCCACAAAAAATTAATTTGTATATAAGTGTTCAAAAATTTTAAGAAATCTTAGGAAATCTGTTTTTGTTAATTTAATTATGTCTAAGAGACTGATGTTTACTGTACCTTATGTTGTAACCAAAGGACCAATGTGACACGTGGTGTGGTGCATCCAGTAGGTGTCAGCTGTACATCGGAGGAAACATCGATAGCATGCGTGCAAATAAACGACAAGAAGAGCATGAGTGCATGCTGTGATGTGTTTTCTAATCTTGGTAGCATCGGCTATTCGACTCTTATTCCGAACCCGTTGGCATTAATATCCTTCGTTCTGCTGATTCTTATAGCTGTTATCTGGTTCTCCGGTTCAGCCTTTTATCATCGTTACTTATTACGCAAGAGAGTCTGCTGGAAATATCTGAGCTTATAATTACACAATGTATCCTTGTACATGTGATTAACGAGACGAAATTAAAAATAAACAAATTTAATTTTTTCTAATAATAAATAAAAATTTTAATTTTCATCAAAATGCATAAGTAGATAGTAATAAGCAAACACTTGTATTGAAAATTTGCAATCAAAGTTAGCATGAAATATAAACTTGATCAATAGCCTGTAAGCTATGTATTGTTATTAAATATAAAATTCATGGCACAATAAAAATATTCGTAAAATGTAAAGCAATATATAACGATAAATAAATGATTTATCAACGAATGTACCAAACCATGAAGAAGAGAATATTAATTTTTTTATTTTATTGTATAATATTTTTCCAGCAATTTAAATCTATAAAATACATATAATTCTTATTAAATGACGAGAATATATATATAGTGATTACTTTGAGGGATTTTTTTAAATATACGCGGTACATAATAGTTTATCCTCCCCCATCACATCGGGAGTGACATGGCAAATGACGTTCGCGCTTTCTATCAGTCGGCGAAATGACGTGCCGGAGAGCGTTTCCATTCACGTTTTTGACGGTGTTGGTGTTCTGTGCCATATTTCGACGAGGTGCTTCCGCTGTCGCTGGAACCATCGAAAATAAGAGTGTCACTGAGAAAGCGCAACCAGAGGGTTGCATTGAGTGCGGATATTACAGGTACACGCGATCGCAGTTAAAGTTGAATATAATGACTGCATAATATAATAATATAGAAATCGCAGCTTGAAGAAAAAATTATTTTGCAGAATATTAGAGGATATTAAGAATATTAGAGTTTCCATTTTTCTAAGCATTTTTTCTTAATTTATATTATTATTTGTAATGTATTATTATTTGTAAGGAGTTATAATTTAAGACAAAATAGTAATATTCAAAATATAACTCTAAAAAATACTGCTTTTTTTTTAATTATAACTATTTATAAATGAGGAAAATAAAAATAAAAATTCGATAAGCTGCCGTAATTAATATTAAAATCAATATTAAAACCTTTTTTCATTCATTGTACATAAATAGATGTCCAGAGAATCCTGGAAAATGCTTGTTGGGCTCGGTTCCTGATCCTTGTGGATGTTGTCCGGAGACTGGTTTGTGCGCCCGTCTTCTCGGTGAACCATGTTGGAACGCGAGTATTCCACTTTTATCTCCAAAAAGCCGTAATGATGGATACTGCGCAAGAAATTATCTATGCGAGTTACGCTCCGATCTACAAGAAAAGGTACAAAAATGCAGTTTGTTTTTACAAGTGCTAAATGAGATTTAAACGCATGATTAATTTTACTTCAATATCTAACGCGAGAAACAAAGTTTAATATCTTACAAAATCGGTTTTCTATATAACATCGCAGAGAATGTGTATGTATCGCCTTGTATTTCTGAAAATTTTCAATTTGGTTGTGTAAGCAAATTTCTAGAGTTTATTCGTTTGTTCCACTACATTCGAACATAACTGTTTGTGTTACTGATTGAGTTATTCTATTTTCGAAAAGGATTCGGTACACACCTATGTTGTCACATGCTCAACAATTGATAGATCACATGTTTGGATCGTGTACTTTTTCAGGTGTCAACAATTGGCTTTCGTTCGATCTCGTCTGATTTCGTACAGTCTCGTAATGGCTGTCTAACAATTTACATGAGATTGTCGCCGATTTAATCATATATATAGATAGTCCGAAAGTCAATTTAAAGACATCACAACAATTGTTTTATTAGATACTACTTATTAATGTTTCTATTTTCAATAAATTTTATAATATGAATATAAAATAATTTATACGCTATTGTTTCTATGTATTAGATTTCTTTAAAAAAGAAAGAGTAGATTCTTTTCAAGAGCATTCGTCGCGCAAAGCTAAGAGCACGAGTCACATGAGATATTTATTACTTCTGTAAGTAATAAATTCACTTTCTCAATTAAGAACTAAGGAGACCACTCAATGAGCGCGGAAATAAGATATCCCGCTTTCTGGGTTAGTTTGACATAAAAATGGGAATCATGAGTTGCGCAAATGATATCTAACGCAGTCTCATGTATATCATCCACTCATTGTGCTATGCTGTCAGTCGGATCTAAGCTTCAAGATTGCAGTCACCAACGACTTACGGTCGCTGACCCGCTCCGCTGGCCTTTTCGCATCTAATTTCGTCTTATCGTGCACCGTGGGCCGTGATCGCATTGTGAGAATATATGCTCACACACGTCATGCAATCAAACAATCAGGCAGACCGTTTATGATAGACACAGACTGGATAAGAATACTTTTCGCTATATAGTCTTAAGGGATAGAAGCCGTATTAACAGCCATAGCTCTCTTAAAGCTCAAAGTTTCCGATTGATTGTATACGAATACTAATTGTTTACGTCAATCATTTAATTGCATTAAACTTATACTTTAAACTGTTTAAACAGACATTAATTATTTTCCTGGTTGAGCGAACTATCTATGAAGACAATTCGCATTAAATGTTATGTTTGTACCAGTTCTGTAGAAATTCTCAGGATATAGCGAAGACGTGCTGGCGCACAAAGTAGCACATTACCAACTTTAACGATTTAACTTCTCCATAGTAAAATGTGGGACAATTGTTTTGTTTCTGAATATCTAATAATAGTCATTCTTCGCAAAGTGAAAAAAAATAGTAGTAATAAGAAAATAACAGTAGCAACATCTTACAGTATAAGAAAAACATGCGTAAAATTAACAGAAACAAATAAATTTAATTTCTATACAGGATGCACCGGAGGCAGCTTGCGTCTGTATGGAACAGAGCCCAGCCTGCGGTAGCAATAACGAGACTTACTCGACGCCATGCGCATTGCACGAAGAGGCGATGAAACTCAGGAACTCATCTTCCTTGAGATTGCAGCATCTCGGTCCTTGTGAAAGTAGACCTTGGATTCTGACAACTTTGGAAGATGTTGTCTCACCCTTTGGTCAACGCGTCGCACTTAATTGTGAGGCAAAGGGCTTCCCAGTGCCGGATATTTTTTGGGAATTTCATTCAGCTGACGGGAGAAGAGTATTGAAATTGCCGGGTAATGCAATATATAATATTAATGTTACAATAAAATATTTCACAAAATATATATATATTTACGATACATCAACTGAAATAAAATAAAATAAATTAATTAAATTGTTTTAAATATAACTGTGAGTATAATATCGAACAAATAAAATTAAAAATTCATCCGTGTGATATAGTAGTATTCAATAACATTTAAATCTCCGTCGGCAATATGAGGTCTTTAAAGGCACTATCGATCTTTTAATCGTGAATTGTAGAGGTAGATTTAAATCTGTAAAAGATAAGTGAAATAAAATCCGACTTCTATCTGATGATAAAAACTCGTTGTTAAAGCTTTGACAAGAATATTAAAATTTTTACATTTTCATATAATCCGAAGCAATAAAAAAATTGCTCTGTTTCTGAAAGACTTCTATTGCTGACATATTGGAAAAAAAGATTGCTGCAACAAATTAAATGATAAAATATGGCACAGCATTTTTAAGTGGTTGCGTTAGCCTATCGAAATCCTATACTGACATTGCGGATTAATGCAACCAAAAATTGGCTGCTGCAACCAATTAAAAATGCTATGCCATATTTTACCATCTAATTTGCTGTATACAGCAGCCAATCTTTTTTTTAGTACAGAAAAGTTAAAATTCCATGTTGTCGGCGGAGGATTAAATTTGCTTGAAACTTACTTTAGTTGCAGTGTATAATTATACAAACATAACGTATTACAGAATTTAATATAATCTGTATAGTTTTATTTATAGGAGAGGAGCATCAGGCGACCATACACACAAGCGAGGGTCCAGAACCACTCATGCGAACATCTTGGATGCAATTGGCTCGGTTAGATGAGGAACATATGGGGATGTATTATTGTATTGCTAATAATTCCATAGGCGAAACAAGCACATCTTCATTCGTGTCCATGTTGTGAATGTGCTTTTATCTTGTGAGACAATCTGTCATGTAACTGCTGTGTTCACGAATATAATGCAAAAAGGGAAACAAGTTAACTAATATGTTTGAGAAGTTTATTTTTTAACAAACAAACGCATGAAGAAATCTTCGCACAAATGATATAATTCTAAGAGTAGACTTCATAAAAATATATGAGTTGGCTTTTAGAAATTTGCTTGAGTTAGACACAAGTAAAACTTATTTTGTACGATTTATACTTTAAGCTTTATCAATATTTTTGCTAATATTAAATCCTAATGCTACATTAGTTTCTTTCTGAGTTTGCCTGCAAAAGCGAGGTCATCGTCCTTCGCTTTCGTTTGTTACCAATTGCTTTGTGGTGGCGGCGGTGGACTATAAAATATAATTGCAATTATAAACAAAATTTTACAAACATAATTTTAATGAAACATGATTTTATACGCTTTTAATATTATATTGTAATTATCCAAATATAATGTAAGAAAGTACATTAACTTTACTTACTCTGGCATCTGCCACGTTCTATCATCATCCGTGTTGAGACTTTCTCTGAGAAAAAAATATATTTTTGTTTTTTAATCAAACATTTATTCAAAAAGTTTTTTTTCTTTAAATTGTCAATTAATTGAGAATACTAACGTTCTTGTTGACAGTAGGGTAGCATCTTCTACAAAATTGGACGATTTTTTGTATACTAGTGACAAAATATGAGCTGTTGGTGTGCTAATTATCATAACAATTGCGCCTATTAACGTGGCAAACCAGAAACCATCCTAAAAGTATAGATTATATAAGACATTTATTAAAAATGAAAATTTTAATTGTTTTCAGTTATTTCTGCTATCACACATTGAATATTTGTGTTTTTTCTTGTTTTTCTTACTTATAATGAAATTATTTAATATTTAACTGATATATTCAATCATACATTCTAAATTATACATACAAGAGGGCTTAAAATGTGAGCACAAAGTAAATATCTTAATCCTTCTAGAACGTCCCACAAGGGTCGACATTTGGATATTTCCGTATTCATCTCAGAAAATACGTGAGTCCGCCATTGATCTAGATAATTCGATAGTCGATCCACATACAACTTTGTTTTCTGCACATATGATTATTGAATGATAAATTTTAATATTTATGATACTTTCTGCCTCATGAATAGAATATATGTATTTTTTAAAATAATTTGCAAAGAAGAGTTCTTGAATATCATTCACCAACTGAGCAATCTTCTCTCCCTGATGATCTATGTAATATTGTATCGTCCTTAAATGCGAGATCGATTGATTAACTTGACGCCAAAGAGGTTGCACCTGCAACTCTAGAACTGCAAGACGATAGACCAGATCATCCTGTAACTTCATTAGCTGTTTCACTTGTCGCAATGTCAGTTCTCGCATTGTTATTCCAATGCTTTGCAGTTCCCTGGCAATACTTCGATCCTGTAGCTGACGAGATACATTGTCTAGTTGATCGGACAATGTACTTATATCTTTGCTCAGGATCGGACCTTGAATCTGTGAGCGGATAGAAAATAGCAATTGTGATAATCGGGAAATAAAAAAGATGATTTCCTGGAAAGTACGAGTATAGAAAAAAAAATGATAAAGTGGATCCTCATTTCGTCTTTTTTTATACAATTTTTTATTTTTTAATTTTATTCAAGTCAACGATATTGCAAATAATAATTTATTATTCTAAGTTTAATATAAAATACATTTGATTAAGACAATTCACAAAAAGGAAAAAAAATATTTAAATAAAAAACAATATTATGATGTAATATTTGAATGTGATGATGAAATGCTTTCCCCTCCCATAGTTTTATCAAATTTTTTTATGTTATTTTATTTCCTAAAGTTTAAACAGCTTCAATTTATAGAACATTCTTAATGTATTGAGATATTATCAAGTTTAAAAATTTCTTTTCGTGAATGTATTCTCCTAATACTTTTGTGTTAATCCTATCCTCATAAATGTTTATTACGAGCACTATTCCCTCACTTTGCAAAAGTCCTCTAGGAACTTTTTAATAAAATGGTAACCACTAAAATTTTTTTACAAAAAATTGTAACAGTTCTCATTAAAAACTCGGAATTCACATTACTAACTTAGTCCAATATAAAAACACTGACAAATTTACGTTTAATTACGTTCTCGCGAAAATACAGTTATTCTAATTTATTTATCTCCTCCAAATAGAAGAATATAAGCAACTTAAAAATTAATTTAGAAATGTAAACTTGTTACTTACAAATTTAATCATGTTAAACTTGATATTAAATTTGATTCATTATTTATGAACTAAATCATGTTAAACTTAATATTAAAATCATATTCAAAAAACTTTAATATACTTTGTTTTAGATAAATATTAATTGTCAAAAAGATCGTGTCAGTTATGACAGTAATTGTTTTGATATCTATCTCTAAAAACAAGTTAAAAACCTTTTGCAAAAAATGATATTAATTATTATAAAATTATTATAAAATACATGGAGTCTACATTATCAGGGTATCATATTATCAACTTTTCCTGTAATCTTTTTTTGCAAAATTTTGCTATTTAAAATATCATTGTAAAAAATGGAAAAGCTTGTTAATTACATAAATAATTTTCCATATAGAGATTATAGAATATTGAAATAAATGTATATATGTGTACGTTATTACACTTAATAAATTAGCGTAGTTATGCACAGCTAAATAGACTTTAATTAGTAGTTTGCACCATAATCATGGAAACAACTCGTTGTGAAATCTGTGTCGTTTATCAAAGTACCTGTCTAGCAGTACGTAGTGATGCAGCTGCGCAATTTGTTACTTTCCTTTAATGCCTGTAGATTTTTCTTTCGAAAAAATTCTTCAAAGCCAAAGTAATCTGAAGGCTTTAATCAAGTTGTTAAAATCTAAAAATCTTGTTTTTATAAAATACAAAATCTTTGCTTTCATTTAGAAGAATATAAAAATAAAAAGTTGGAGTATATTTAACGAGAGTGACAAATAAACATTTATAAATAAATTGTGATAAGTACCATAATTCTATGCGCGGTGAGATTCAAACCACAGGCGTATAAAAGATCCTGAAGACATTGTCGTAAATATGGCGTTAATATTTGTAGATTCTTCAAATCGACTTTGACATTTGAGATTGCTCTAGACAGCCCTGGCCATGTCCAATGTGCAGTCAAATATTCCAGTTTCATCGCATTTTCCAACCCCAAGGCGGGATAAACTGCTTCGTTGTTTCGACATTTTCTGCAAATAAATATTGGTGTTGAAAATACGCATTGTAACCGGTCGTTGTGTCTACATGTTATAACCTGAAGGGATGTAATAAAAAATATAAGTATAATTTATACTGCAGTGTACAGTTAAACTATATAAAAATAAATGTTAAACTCAACGATACGATATTTTCGTTAAAATTCCTAAAACATTATTTTCCTAATCATAAAACATTATTTTCTTAATCAAAAAAATGTATTCTTATTAGAAATATGATTGACATGGATCTAAAAAATGTTTTAATCGATAACTCTTGTAACAGTATCCACTTTGTAATTTGCAGTCCTACAATAATTTAAGATCGAATATCATGAAGCTTTATTAGATTAATTAAAAACTTACTCAAAGAGATTCTTGAGAGGAAATGCGAGCCTTCTTCCTAAAAACATTCGAGTTTCCAATACAACTTCCATAGTATGATAGTTAGGATCATATAGCGGTCGACATATCAACATTTCTGTATGACTAGCGATACCCAAAGCGATGATGAACACTACCCATAGTGTAATCGAGACGAAACAGCTTGTAGCTACACCACTGAAATCCGATCGGCACAATCAATCTGATGATCTGTCTTATTAGATCTATACAATATCCATTAAAATGATTAAATCAAATTCTCTATTATCAGAGAGCTTAGTAAATGATAATTTATCATAATATAAATATTTATTTATATTGCAATATTTCCCTTTTTACATAAACAATTACGAGGAGTGATTTGAACAACATATTGTATATAGTATTACTATTATTTTCTCGTTTATTAGTATATTTAGGAACAATAAATATGGATTTAACCACAATTTTCTGAAAAGAATAAGTAGAAATTAAATAAATATTAAATGGAAGTATGTTAGATAGCACATTGAATAGTTTGTAATACTTCTAAAAAATGAAGTAATTAATATAACCCTTTTTTATTGTAGATTCTCGATGGACTTGCATATTTAAAAATTCGTAAAAAAGTTATTAAAAAAGAAAGAAAATGTGTTAAATAATTACTATGAAATAATGCCAAAATATTGCCAACAATTCACATTTTTCTATCATTGGAGAGTAAAAATATGTTAAGTAATTGTTCTCTGAATAGGTAAGATTAGTTGATAGAATTGAATTATAATATATGCATGTAAAAATATTATATAAAATATATTTTATAAAAATATTAAAAAATTATTATTTAATAAAGATATAAAACTTATTCTATCATATTATTTTGTATATTATTTTTCATGTTATAATATTATATAAAAGCAATATCATTATAACAAAAATATCATATCATTAATAGGAGGGGCGTCGACTCAGAATTGTGCCAAGTATAGAGAAACGAATTGGCGAAGGGAAGAAAGGGCGGATAACCAAAAAAAAAGTCTCGTAATTGCATGAAAACTGTTGCACATATATTTTTATTTTATATATATATTAGATGAAAGTATATATTGAGAAAAAGTTCGTGGCGTTTTTCTCATTAGATGGCATTAAAAAAAACGCCACGAACTTTTTCCCACACCTAATAATACAGATCATATAGAACACAAATGTGGAATTACAGATTTTGTTTCTGCTCATAAATTTATCCATTATAGTTTCTAAATTATGATTTTATAACATCTGAATGAATATGCAGAACAGCCGTTTACTATTTAATAAAATTGGAAATATCATAGGACGTAGATAAGTTTTTAATCTCCTAAGAGCTAAAAAAGATTTTTCCGCAGTGCAGAATATTGCCGGAATTGTAAGCAGAGGTTTTATCATTTTTGTGTATTCTGTATATTGTGTATTTATTTTGTGTTATGATATAATTTCTCTCACGGCTACATTTTTTTTCAAAAAATTAACATGTTTTAAATTACAGATTTCTATTTTCTTGGCCTCCACTGTATAAAACATCGTTCGATAATAGTTTTAATTTGCTTCTATCAAATTGATTTTATATATTGTAATAATGCGATCAATGTTACTTTCGTTTCGTCGAAGCGCTACATCTGGACACTAGTGAAATACCGATCGACAATCGTTAAAAGAGGTAATCGCCGATCGAGTTGTAAACACGCAATTTTTCATATATCTATACATATAGTTTAATCAACTTTCATTTTTAATAAAATATTAAATAATAAATTATTTCGTCAAAAAATAATTTATACATTCTTCGAATTTCTAAGTATGGAATTCCACACGTGGAAAAATTTCGAGTGTGTATCCATATAAACCATAATATAGTCGACGCTCATGATTAATAGTACAAATACGTTATATTATTAATGAATCATAAAATTGCCTTTAATTTGAAAACAAAAGATACTGAAACAATGAAATAATGATATAATATTGTATAATGAAAAATATGAATATAATTGTTTACAAAATAAATGTACAAAGTGAATAAAAATAATTGTTCTGAGCAATATTATAGTCCATTATAAACTTGTTGTAATATTTATTAGCTCGCTTTTTTGTTCAAATAGATAAAATAATTTTAAAAAGATAGAATAATTTAATTATTATTGTCAAGCTTGTGATATATAACTTAATAAAATAACTTGAGAAATAATTAATTTAAATTTAAATTAATTTTTACTTCTAAAGTATATTTAAAAAAATAATTTACAACATTTATATATTATTATAGTATAATAATTAGGAATAAAATCAGTAACATTATCGCTAAGTGTCCATAATGAATTTACATAGAAAAAAAAATGTATTATTACAATGCATATATACATATACTTATATGCATAAATAAGCAGAAAATGGAAAGTTATTTTTTAAAAATTACCGTTTCTCATTAACCAAATAAAAATAATAATTGTTATTGATTCTCAAAAGTAACTCAATATTGTTATCGTTACATAAAAAGTAACAATTTCTTTTCCGTTACTTTTTTAATACTGAAATAAGATCAGTCTAAAAAATTTTGCGATACTTTTGTTTAATTATTAATGAAAGCAATAAACAATAATTTTGAGACATTAGACATTAGATTGATATTTAGAAATATAATTAAGAAGCGAAATTATTTTTCGATTCGAACTAAAGTTTTACATACATATTAATAACATAATAATAATATTTCAGAGTGATTTTATGTATATATATATATATATATATATATATATATATGTGTGTGTGTGTGTGTGTGTGTGTGTGTGTGTGTGTGTGTGTGTGTGTGTGTGTGTGTGTGTGTGTGTGTGTG
>Ga0157363_1002982_pt1 | contig 15115 bp, 9 predicted proteins | sample AttsexASBM1_FD_111477 | JGI IMG/M metagenome (GOLD analysis project Ga0157363, IMG submission 111477) | Fungus gardens microbial communities from leaf cutter ant in Ribeirão Preto, State of São Paulo, Brazil - Atta sexdens ASBM1 | ecosystem: Host-associated > Fungi > Mycelium > Unclassified ...
ACACACACACACACACACACACACACACACACACACACACACACACACACACACACACACACACACACACACACACACACACACACACACACACACACACACACACACACACACACATATACACATACATAATCGGGCTACCGACTGATCATAGATTCGTTGCATTTTTTGCATATTATTTTGAATAAAAAATTCTTCTCCGATTACTTTCATTTATATAAAATTTGTTCGCATTACATTTATGAAGTAATAACAGTGAAAAGACGATATCAATTCTGGTTGATACGAACGACGATGCCGACGCCCTCCGCGGAAGAATATACAGAGTGCCCGGGTTCAACGTTCTCTCTGTTTCGCTTAGCTCGAGCCCTTGGCAAAGATGAAGTCGATAGTTTCTCAAGAAAGTCTATAAAGACTAATTTCATGGTAGACTTAATTATTAAAATGCTAATATAAAATATTGATAAATAAAAATATTTCCCGATAAATTTTCCTGTACGATACGACATTCTTATTTAGAGATACTGCTGTACTCTTTCTATAATGCTTATAAAATCCATAGATTCATGTGACTTTTTAAGAAAAAAATAATATATACATATATTTTTTTAAATGTTTTGTAATTTTCCGTTAATAAGAATTATATTCCGTTTCATTTCTCGAATCTTTCTTTTCTTATCAATGTTACAAAAATATTCATCATAACGTATCATATTATACAAAAGCGTATAATCTTGTATTATTAAAAAGACTGAATTTTTCAAATTAACTATATCAGTAAATTAACTTGCATGACCTAACTATACCAACTGCTATAATAATAATAAATAATCAAGTGTTCATAAAAGCGGTGCGCAACACTACCTTAATATAAAGTGACAATTTAAAATACAATATACTTCGGCACGATGTAGAATGAACTCATTAAAGCGCCCTCTAACCGTACAAAGTTTTTGTAGCAAGAAGATCGTTTCTGATATATACGTAATAATACGTTTGAGCAACTCGTAGTATTAACGAAACCCTAAGAATATATAAAAGACTCTTTTAAAGAATACATTTAAATATATTATTGTATCGATAATAAAACAAAATCATAAAAAATACTTTATGTCAGTCATCATAAAAAATACTTTATGTCAGTTTTTATATAAATATCAATTTTCTGAATAACGGACTCTTTTTTTAAAAAATTTGAAACATCGAAATAGTATACACATGCACATGATTTCATACGATGATTATATCTTTTGATGCTGCGCAGAATTGTGCATACACGAGGTCCCGAGAAAAAATGCTATAACAAGTTCTTCCGGTAATTCTACTATTCTCGAGGAGTAAGTAGATATTTCTAGCGAAATGGTTCCGAATGCACGTATTATGCGCGACGTTTAATATTTCATGACGCAACACATGTATCAGTGTATTTAAAAAGTTCGTGTATTTAGCAAAATTCCTGCAACAATAAAAGTAACGTCCGCGTAATAGATTAATACGCTCTAGATTACGCTACAGATTATCCTCTTTAAACTGGAATATGATCAGACGCCCGTGAAAATTTCATGCGTGATTTCGTGAAAACGTGAGAAAGCAGCTCGAAGGAGAAAACAAGTCGACAATTCTGCAAATTCACGGCGCTCACGTTTGCATGATACACATGAAACATAAGAAAAAGAAAGATCGAGGTAGTCCGAAAGAAGTTGAGTGCAAAAAGGTCGAGGTTAATAAAATAAAGATATCGATCGAAGAAATAAAAATCTCGCGCTGTAACCATGTTCCATCATCTTTTTTTATTTCCTCCCGCTACATTCTTCTTGTTACCCTTTTCGACTCTTTTTTCATTTCTCGTGCAATCTCCAGCTGACATAATTTAATGGACAGTAATCAATCACATGTATTGTTAACCTATAAATCGTATTGAGTATCACTGTGATACAGGAAAATTTCGTCGATCAAAGTGCATCTGCAGTTTTCCTGTTTTAAATGTACATAAATTAAAATCTATTTATCTAATTATAGAAGAAACATAAGTTCTTTAATAAATTATTATGAGTTTCTCAAATTGTACTTTAGGAAGAAACATTAAGATGTACTTGACAAGAAAATAATATTAAAACGCATATTTAAGGATAAAATTTACTATTAAATGCATGTTCTGTGACGTTAAATATCACCTCTCCTTTTTTTTGTACTCTACATTATTAATCTCACAATTGTATTACATAAAAAAAAAACAAATTTAGAAAAAAAACTGCGTACTATTATTAAATATTTGTTGCTAATCGTATGTAACAGTCTTATACATACAAAATAAAAAAAAAAGAATAAGAATGATTGTGACATAAACGAAACCGGTTTGCGCAAAATAATATATGAGTTAACAATCATACAATCTAATCTGCCGTATTAGGCTGTACAACGAATCAAAGTTGTCAAAAGTTATCCTAAGTTGATTTCTTAAAAGATTCATCGCTTTCGATTAAATGATTATATATTGTTAATTACTATACTTGAAAGACTACATCATATCAGTTCGATCAAAAAATTATGATTATCTAATTTCTAATTATACAATATTTTATGGATTAATTCATAGTAAAAATTCATAGTAAAAATCTTGATATGATAACTCTTCTGAAAAAAATCTTAATTTTAATTGAAATTTAACTTTAATAAGAGAATAGAAGCCGTTTAATAAATATATTTTTTCTTTTTAATGATATTACGTTTCTATTAGCAAAATAAATATATTATTAATCAACAAAAAAAAATAAAAATTATAAAATAAATATAAAGTATAGGAATATAATATGCATATGCGTGTTATAAAAGCATAACAACGAAAATAATGGTTGTCAACTTTGCATTACATGATAAAAAAAAAATTAAAATTGCAAAGGTGTTTCTTTGATAAAATCGTGACAACTGCATGATTATATTATTCCATTTACGTAAGCGCTAATAAAAAAAAATGTTTAATGTCTCGTTTAAAATGGAATCGAGTAAGAACGAGTTTTCGCATTTTTGTAGATTGATACCGACATCGATCGAAGAGAGTGCTATTATATATTTTCCACGGGAATTTATTTCTGTTCGTGTGCCTCGTGACATCCGCGGTGAATTTGTAATGCAGTCGCATTGCGACTGCACGCAGTCTCATATTTCAATGAGTGCGCACTACAGTCGCGGGACATATTATGGCAACTCACGGAGTAAATAGAACAGCCAAGCGCGAAACCTGTTGCGATAATTTTTCAACAAACGACTCCTTCACTTGTACAAAGAAGTCATTGATTACTTTGTACGGTTTTATCACTATGTGTAGGAACATTGTAAATACATGTGACACATTTTACGATTTTCTCATATTTCGGAACAAAATTCAAGAACACAAGTTACACAAATTTGTAAGCTTTGAAATAAGTTCTGAAAAAGAGTGTATGAGAAAATTATGTTGGCATAAAAATGATGCAGCGGTTATCATTAAGCTTGAGTAATATTTATGCATTCATTCTATTAAGAATATGTAGGTGTAAATTTAATTTTGTTTCTTTCTCTCTTTCATTGTTTCTAAAAAGTTAGATATACATTCTTGATGTCGCAATCACTACAATCACTACAAAACTATAAGTACTATATAATAAAAAGGGTGCTCAATATCTTGAATCAAATCAATAAACAAACATCCAAAGCGATAATCTACTACGGTTATACATATCCAAAGTATAAAGAGCATAACGTTTGAATTTCTATAAGATAATCATTCAACACACTTATCGTTCCATTATGTACGATTAACACAATTCGTATTAATCGTATACAATGATGCAACATACATACAAGAGCAATGAACTATGTAACACTATAATTAATGCGGATCCTAATCGATCTGCATACTTGTTATCACTTCATTCATTGCTCTCTTACGTAAGAAAAACATATTCGTGTAAATAGAGCGATGAACTTTGTTTCTAATCTCTCGATCGAGGTCTAAGATCGAGGTCCGAGTCATAGTTCTCTTCCTTATACAATCATGTGATTGTAACTTTGCTAAAGATTAAAGCAATTATTTCCATGCCGTGACTCTTTAGTGTCACGGCAAAGACGAAAGCAAAGTCGGAGCAAGACGTCGCTGATGTTCCGCGCTCCGTAGTTTATCCTACTATTGAAAGTATACTTGGAAAATTGTTAACCACGTTACAGCTCATAAACAAGCTTACAAATTGAAATCGGTTTTAATGCCGTAAATGCAATTTGACGGAAACTAAACTACTTTCCTAACTGTCGACGCATTTCAATCAAGCATGATGGCAAAATTATTAATTTGAACTCCACAAGGTTGCTTTGACAGGAACGAGAATGTTTTGCATTATTATTAACATAAGAGAGAATTATGGATGATAAAGCTAGCTCTAATACTGTATAAATTATATTCAGATTCGCGTATATTATAATATTGTGTATTCAGATTGTATGTTATAAAATGTTATAATTCTATGTAAATATTCCATAATCTACATAAGAAATTCAATTAAAGAAATTCTTCTTCTAAATATATTGTTATACATAGTTTCTTGTCAAAGACATGATGATATATAATTTTTTTATAATACACACACATATATAAGTACATACAGTTTTTAACATCAGTTCCGAATAATCTATTAGAAGAGGCTGTATTTCTTATAACAAAGATGCTCTCGATGATTTGCCATTCGAGAGATGACGATAAAATAAAATCATTTGATACGTAAATGAATTTAAACTCGGATCTTCGGCACAGAAAAATTCTATTTAGAATTCTAGAGAAGAAATTCTACTTATTAATAAAAAGTGCATCTTTACTTATAATTTTTGAATATTATACATTGAAATGTCATCTTCTCTTACAATTTCTAAATATTTCTTATTAAAAATCAGTTGCAATATAAATAAATAAAATATATATTTAATATAAATAATAATTAAAATTGTTGAAGTAAAATTTTCTAGAATCTTACAAAAAATGAGAAATAATAAAGTTTATTAAAAAAATTTTGTTAAAAACAGCTTTTAAAAATTGGTTAAAAAATTTATTACGCAATACATATAAACTTTCATATACATATGAATAAAAATATTGAATAATACTGTAACTTGTATTGTCAGATAACATATATAAAAATGATTACATTTTGTACGATTATTCTTTCGCGTGTTTTATAAGAAAATGTAGACGCGTGCTTTTATGAGGAGAATCTAGGTCGACTTGTCAACCAATCACGATTACTTAAACGATACACGGCTGTATATGTATATCTAGGAGAACGTACTCCGTACTAGTATCACGTTCATGAATTTAGACATCAGGTGGAACCGGGTACGAGCAGTTTGCGGATAGGAATAAAGTTTAACGCCCCAGTTTCCAAGAATATCAGCTGCATTCCTATGACAATACCTTTCGAATCCGGTAGGAAGAGGTCAGAGAATAAACGTACATCATTAAAGTTAGCGATCTGTCTACTCAAAGAATATAGAATAAGAACATATATTTCCTTTGAAAAAATAAAGAAGATTCGATTGAGAATACAAATAAGCATTAAGAATAATTTTTACTTTTAAATTTCAAAATCAAATTAAAAAAAACTTTAATTAATAAATAAAAATTTTTATTAATTAAAAAAAATCTTTAATTAATAATACTAAAAGTCTTTCCAAGTAACGCCGCAAGTAAGTAAGTAAGTAAATTAATGTTCAGTCAAATGTTTCAAGCAATAAATAGTTATCCAATCGTAAAATATAGAGATTAAGATATAAAAAATTGTATATAATTATATCATCTATAATCTATAAGTATATAAAATTTCTAATATTGTAGCATATTTAAATCTTTCGTAAGTCGATTATTAACTTCGAATTTAATAAATCATTTCTCGTATATAAGAGATAATTTATACAAAATTCTTGATAAGAGAACTCCACAATGATTATCTCCCGTAATTATTTAGCTCGTTTCGCTTCTCTTTGTAATGTTACAACACGAGCTCTTCGACCACGCTTTCTCTTGCATCCATAGCGGTAGTCTTTGATCTATTATTTAAGCGTCGTATTCCACCACATTCAGACAAACGGCAAAGAACGTTTTCGTTCTCATAGGATGTCACTCGAGGATAAGCGAGGACAGTAGGCGGAACCTATCTCGAGTATCTATCTCGAGAAAAATGGGAAGAAACGTGTGTACAAGTCCTTCACGTCACCCCTCTCCTTCTTTCTTCTTCTCCCAGTGGTAAAGTAATGGACCTTGGCATCTCTCACACACATGTATACGAGAATGTCATTATTTTTAGATCATACGCTCGCGCTTGTCACTCGCTAAAATCATGGCAAAGCCGGATTACTTTTCGGAAACTTCAGCGGCGCTATCCAACTGTTAAGTTCGTGACGCGCTCTGACCTATACCCGAAAATTCGAAAACTTCTCCGTGACATTCCATTCGTTAAATCTGCAATATTTTCCAAAAATTTCTTCGAAATTTTTCAAGTTTCAAATTTGTAATCTAAACTTATTTCTTTCCCTTCATAGTGTATGTACATAATTATTTATCATTACAAAAGAAGATTTTCATAACATATATTAATCATCACTATAGTTTATTATAATTTCTCGAGTTAAAAAATAATTGTTCATCGTCTCAAAATAAAAGAGATTAATTAATGTTTTTTTTTTTATCGAAGATTTAATTACTCCAATGTATCATAGCGCTCTTAAAAACAAAAATACGATATACTATTATTCGTATATGTCAAAATAATATTTTATTTGCGACCATTAGAAAGTAACCGAATTTCATTTACATACGTTGACATTCACATCCGTAAATTCTTTTAATGTTAGATACAAATAGAAACTACGAATACACGTGTGGCTCGATCCATTGTATAATATTGCTACGCGTCGACTCTAAAGTCGCGAATAGATGTTCCGCAATCGAAAGATTAAAAGAACCGGCTCCGATATAAATGCTCGCGTTCACGGCCCACCATGTCTGAAAATAAGTTCGCCTTCGATCCGAGGCCCCAGAAATAATATTCGTGAGATGGAGGCAAAGCCGGAGCGTCGAAATGACTCGATGGAACTACTCGATCTTTTCGATGCAAAATCTACTGATTGACTTTGATTGATTTATCGAACGAATTGTGCTAATAAAATGCAATCGATCGTGTATATACATATGTATATGTGCAAGAAATACGAAAATGTCTAAAAGATTGTGATTTTTATTCCACGAGTAACATAAAAAAAATGGTTAAGCTTGCTCAATTAAAATTAGTTAAATTCAGTTTAACTGTCATACTAGATACAACTGTCAATTTAGATATTAATCTTGGAAAGATAATAAAATAAAAATAAAAATAAAGCAATTTTGGAAAAAATTTTTTAACTATCCTAGGAGAGGGTTGTAGAATATTTTTTTTTGTAATGTAGGCAGGTAGAAAATGTAAATTAGCACCATTTTCAAGTTTTCCAAAGTTTCATCAGTGTTTCCGCAGAAAAATGCTGTCATTAATTATTTGTGTATTGAGAGAGAAAGAGGAGAGAGAGAGAGAGAGAGAAAGAAATCTTCACTTTATCACGCGAGATCGATCTGTATAATCGACGATTGTCAGCGCGTACAAAATTCGCGCGCTAACTTCTAAACAATCCATCTCAAACGCAGTGGAAATAAACGCACGAGACGCTAAACGCGCATCGATTATTATTATTGATGGTACTCTCGCCAGCCATATATACATCTTTTGAATACGCAATAACCAATGCGGTTATCTCACGCGTTGTCTATCGACACTCGATACGTTCGATTACGTACCGCCTCGTTTGAATTATTATTCACACAACTTCCGTATACACAGTTTTAAATGTCACCTCGCAGAATTGCAACGTTATATCGATTAATCCGTCGAGCTGCGAGCACCGCGCTCAGATAAACAATTAGTTTTCTCTTAGGACCAAGGTACCATGAAGAATAAAAATAAGATACAAAGAACGGGACTAAATATAAAAATCCAAGCCCACGGTAAACAGTTTATCGATACATAAATCAATGTCACAAGAAGAAAGAATCAAGAAAAATAAAGTCAAAATTTTCCTACATTTTAAAAAGTAAGTTTCTAAAGAAAATGATTAAATATAAAAACGGAAAATTCTGTATAAGAATTTGACAAAAACATACATGGTGAAGGCACTTTTAAGATCAAAATTAACGATAATTTTTCTTGACACAACCACTTGTGGATCAATGTCCCAGCTCGCTTATCCTATATATTGTTCGAGATCTATTAGAGTTAAACGACTTGGCAACTATATAAATTTTTGCACAATAAATTTACTATATTTGGATTCAAAATCGCTTCTAAATTTCAAAGTTACCAAAGCCTACCTATTGGAGAATCTGTTGGTTTATTTCCATGAAAAGATACCATGCCCTCCCATATAAAATTTCCGCATGTTGAAAATATTTCAGTGAAATGAAAAATTCTTTCTAAAGGATAAATTATTCTGTCGAATAAATGTCTATTCAGCAGAACATTTTTATCTGTCGATTTTATAATTTTTTATTCATTATTCATAGGAGATCATTCAATCATTTATTAACAAAAAGAAAAGCGAATAAGAAAAACCTATCGTGATATCTTGTAAAAATAAATCTAACAATTAAACGCAATGCTACATTATTTAATAAAAAGAATCTCAAAACTATTATATTTACTAAAATTTTCAAAAAAATCCCGAATTACATATAGAAAAATAACTAATAAAAAATTGAGACTTTTATCAGACTGAATAAAGATTTATTACCAAAAAAGAAATTAAAAAATTTCAAAATTTGAGGCACATGAAACACGGGATCTTTTAAGATTGCAGACTTCAACTTGGAACTGTGATATCATCGCACTCATATTCGCATCATCACGCATCGTGCATGATTGTCGGTGCAGGTAAATTCTATAAAATAGAGATACGTTGAGAGAGAAACGAGGAATTTGACGTATGTCTTTTGCAGAATGGCACGGTCTCATTAGGACACTCTGGGGGAAACGGCCGTGTAACTGTGAGGTCAGCAGACGATGAAATTCCAAGCCGCGTGCTGCATAGTTCTACAGGGCCTATTTTCGTCTCGTGCCGCTTGCTATTATTAGTAACACTGCCGTGCAAGGAGGAGGGTATCCGGAAAAGGGGTAGAAGGGTAAAGAACGCAAGAGAAATGCTATAGTAAATAGGTTTCTCGTGGATCCCCTAACGTAAATCGTGCATTGCTTGTATGTGTGAACTTTTACATTCTGATTACTCGGAACAACGAAAAGTCGATTATATTTAATTTTTAACTGCAAGTTGTATTTATCAATGTAATTCGATAAGAGAAGAGAGTTACAACATTCTTAAATGACTTTCTATAAAATTTCTTAAAATGCGAAATTTTTAAATTAAATTGAAAAAGCTTTAAATGAATATGCTTGCTTATGTACATTACACGTATTAACTCAGTAATTTAATATTAGTTTGATTTATAATTATTATAATAACTTTATATATTATAATTTCAATTTAGTATTATATAATTTCAAAATTCTTATATATTCTGAAAACATATTTTCTGAAGCAAATAATTTTATATGTAAATATATATTCATACGTATATTCTACTCGCTGTGTTTTGATTGTGCTGATCAAAACAAGGAATAATTCATCCTTCATACATATTTTATTTATTCCGTAGGCACTCTTTGGCACTCTGAATTTTTTTCCCAGCCCAAGTTTTCTTACTGTGTGTTCCAGATTTTGAAAAACTCTAGAAAAATTCAAAATTACTTTTCTAATTAATAAAATACTTATACTACATTGCCAAATAGTTATTTAACTCAAATGTGAAAATCTTTATTTAATAAAACTTGAAATTTGTGAAACGTCAAGAAATTTGAGAAACGCCTGGGTCATAAAAGACTCGATATGTGTGCCTACGAAACATGCACTTCTCTTGATTCCTTGAACTCTGCACACTAAAATGATGATAATAGCGTGGCTATAGTGTCATGCTAATGCGCTCTATATTTATAACTGAACCAAATTATAAGAGAGATATAAAATGTGGTAGCCCGATTTTGCCCGCAAGTATAAAAGGTACATTTTCGTAAAAACGCACTCTAATCGAAATTATAATAAAAAACAATATTACACTAAATATAATAAAAGATGAATTACTTATTTCATCTATTTGCAAGTATTTATACAGCATTATAAACCGGATATAGATATATGGATATAGAAAATTACTTTACTTCCTATTGCATAAGATAATTACATAATAATTTCTCAAAAAATTAATATTAAAATATGTAGATATATATAGATAAATTTCAAATGGTTTGCCAAAATTAGAAAACGACAATAACGAAAGATTTCTATTTTGGAAAAGCGAGAATTATCAAAGCAACATTCATGGAATTAATTTGAACTAGCCTAAGTATACCAAGCAAAGTAGAGCACGTTTGCATCGACCTCCTTCGTCACCACGCGCTAATATGTTAACCTATTAATCGATATCTTCTTCCTTGCGTTTACGAGGTTATATATATATATGTATGTACTATCTATGTATATACTATCTGCTAATGCAAAACATGCAACAATTCCACGTGTCATCATTGCGCATTTGTACGCATTGTATCGTTGCGCACACGTGTATCTGTATACGATAAATACACCATCACCCACATACCACACGGAAGAGCGTCGTTATCGATCGAATACCTGCGTTAGAAATATCTCTAGGGAAGACCCTCTCCGGCAGACCACACGTGGAGGACTGCACTCCAAATCGAACCGAATACGAACCAACCCGAATACGGCCGAGTTCTAATGGCTCAAGAAACGTAAGACGAGGATAAGGAAATATAGTCCGAGCACAGAACTCCCTTGCTCTTGCCCCCATCCCTTTAAGAAAAGTGATATCGAAAATGAGCAATTTTCAAGTACTGATGTAATTACTTATAAAATTAAAAGGCTATTTTCTTGTTATATGTAATATAATAAACAAGATTATAACGTAATATAAGAAAAATATAAGGCATAAGCGATAAGCGAATCGATCAATAGAAACGTAAAGTAATAACGTAAAATCCAATATGTTGATTTGCTTACTACTTAAGTTTTTTAAGTCTTAATTCATCAATCGATTTGATAATTTGCTAACTAAATTATTCTCACAATATTTATCTCATTAATTATAATTATTTCCATTCAAGTGAATTAAATTAAACTTAATTGCAAGATTTTGTGAGAACTTATCTTGAATATAATGAATCAAATCAATATTTCAGAGAGATATCTTCTTATAATGAATCATTTCATTAAAGATAACTCTTCGCGTAACACATCATTATATTAAACATAACTTCTCGTAAAGTTTGACTATTAAGTTACATGCTCGTGCCGCTGAAGTTTAAATGATTCCCTAACGAACGTCAAATAGTCGTCTCTTGTAATATTCATAATCTACAGAGTAGACCATGTAAAATTTAAATATTCCGAAATTCGATATGTATATTTGCAGCAGTGAATCAATGAAATATTTACGCGTTGAAAACACATCAACATGTCGATCTCCAAGTTCCAGTTTTAGAGGGAAATCACATTGATGCGGTCAGCTCTCTAATTTCCAAGATTCAACGCGGAGAGAAGATGCGGAAAGAGCCGTTGCGGGCATACCTTGCAATTCGCCGCAACCGGTTGTTTGCTTAATAGCGAATCAAAGTGCATGGCGCGTAAGTGCGCATTCCGGCGCATAATAATTGCGAGGCATTAACCGGTACTGTTAATTAATCACCAGCCGTAGCGGCGATCAGACCGATGGTCAACGATGTTCGGTCAACGGTCGCGAAATCTCGTTAAATGCACAACGAACACCGAATATCCAAATCTTCTACACTCCCTCCCTCTCTCCCATCCTGCCACTCTTTCTCTCTTTCTCTCCCTCTCATCATGCCCTATCATTCGAATCGACCGAGAATCAGCTTCTCTCTCTCTCTCTCTCTCTCTCTCTCTCTCTCTCTCTCTCTCTCTCTCTCTCTCCCCTCCCTCTCTCCTCCCTCCCCCCTCTCTTCTTCCCCTCCTAACGATATGTATATACCTATGTACGCTTGATTCACACGAATTGAGTTTCCGACCGACATGGCATTACGCGAACTCTCTCATCCGCAAGATCGATTCTGCGGCGTTACCGTGACTGACTAGCGTCGCAATGTCAGCATCGCCGCGCCGTCGCAAAAATCGAACGAGAAAAAATTATCAAAGTAAATCAAATAGGAGGATCATCATTGATATGTACAGATTCCTTGATGTTGAGTTGTCGATTATTATTTCGAAACATTTTAATAATTAGTCTCAATCACTTGAGACTAGAAACAACGAAATCGTAATTATCATTAATCTGAGAGATTTTGTCCTTTTCTTAAACTTCAATTTCGAAGATTTGATTAAGAGACTATGTAATAGTGAATATTTATAGTTTAACGGATTATAAGTAAGTCTACTAGGCGATAATTGGAAATGCAATGTGTGTTATACGATTTACAAGGTATCAGGTGTAACTACGACTTCAGTGAGATTTAATTCCAACCTAATCCTTGGAATAAAGTTATATCTACACTATATACTGGTCTGTATAGTAAAACGCACATTCATCATTCGCACATTCAAAAACTCAATTTCAATTGGCAATGCACGTATGTTTTTTCACGTATGTTTCTTCATTTTTTTAAACCGTAAACTAAAATTATTTATTTTTCATTGAGCGAAATGACGATCGCGGCGAACGGCGACTTCGGAAGGATTACAATCAACTACAATTGTCAGCAGCTATTGCAAGTTCTCGTTCGCATACAGAGGGCAAAGCCTGGAAAAGCCTGGAAAAATTCCTTGTATCAACACAAATGTTCCCATGCAAATCGTAAAAGCTGTGTTGAGAATAAATAAATAAATGGCAAAGAAACGCCGAAGGAAATAAATTCTCATTCCGTCGCGCTGTCTAACGTATGCTCCTTTATTTGTTCTCACCATCATCGTCGTCGTCGTCGTTGCCATCCCAGTCGTAATAATCGCACAAGGTCGACCAAAATATCATCCGGATAAATCGATATCGACAACCTACAACTGTCCAAGGCGAGTTTATTACTCCTTTATTACCGTTGCCACTGTGCATCGAAGATAAGACAATCGAACGCAATTTACTTCCTTCGCGTCTTATCTCGTGAGAGAAAATGAATTGTAGTTTAAATTAGCTCATTGTTTCTTAAGCTAGCTTGATACAAAAGTTTCTATTTTTCTACGCATTTTCCTTCTCTTCTGATATCATACATCCTAAAATGAAAATGTATATATTTCAAATTTCTTAAAATGATTAAGTCTATTCTGAATTTACAAGAAATCTTCAAATTTTCAATTTTAATCAAAAGAGATAAATGTCGCGTTCCTTTTTCCTCTTTTTAACATTTTATTCGATATTTATATTTACATATATACACAAAGTACAAAATATAACACATATTCAAAGTTCCAAAATTCAATTCATTTCGAAGCAAAGCTTGATATATCGAAAGTCCTTCATCATCAAGTAATCGCTTCATTATAAAGTCAATCAAAAATTTACAACAGATCGATTTATACATTTTATATATTTGCCGGCAATCTCGAAGATTTCTCAAGGGGACAAATTATAAAAATAACGAGATTCGCTACGAAACTTGGTTTAGCGTTTATCATTTCTAAAAGCATTTTTATTCTCAGCATGATTTCAAACTCTTCCGCTTTACGACATAATTTTCACGATTTCTGAAAGAAGGAAGAGCGAAAATATGCTGTACGGCAAATGCGAGAAAATGTTTGTCGAGACACAATTTTGAGTGCACGCGAAAGCGAATATTTTCTAGGAAACTTCAACAAAAAGATCAGAAAAGAGAAAACACGAAGAAGGCTGTAAAGGGAAAAAGGTTGTGCCATGCTCTGTACACGCAGAGTACACATCAAATGTAATTACACTCACGGGTCTTTAAGAACAAAATGAATACAGCAAGATAAATATTGTAAAATAAAAATGTTCCTCTATATATATATATGTATATGTATATATATGTATCAGAGAACAAATAGTTAGTATTTTTCTATCCGACCATCCCCGAGTTTACCTGTTAACTTTAGCTTTCAATTAAATAAAATTTAACTTAAGTTTATCTTCTTTTTCATTATCAAAAGCATCGTAATTATATTCTTTATTAATTTAATTTACGTAATCATGTTATTTCTACTATCTATATATATATGATAGTACATAACTATACTAGTTACATGACTATACTACACTATTAAATCTATAGCGTCAAATTTGACCTAATTTAAGTCACCATTCCTCCTATTCAATATACCATTATTATTATTACTAAAACAACGGTTAAATTTGGCACTACAGATTTAATGGTGTATTAATATATTTTATCGATCAACTGTAACAAGATATTCGAAAATAACGAAATATTAATAACTGTCAAACAAAATAGTCATTGAGATATGGATAGACCAAAAAGAATAATTGCGAAGGAGAGAGTAGCAAAAAGAATTAATAGACTATACCGTCATGTGTATGATCTTGGCGGTATGGAAAATATATACAAACGGTGGATCTTAGAAGCAAGTAAATCGTCGTTGGCGCCGCAAATGTCGATAGCGCTACTTCGTGCGACGGGAATTGGCATTTTCCTCCGTAGTTCTCGATAGAGCCAATATTTATCCACAGTCTTAATGTCAGCGCCGATCGTTGCCAAGATCAACATTCGGATCGGTTTGACTGTAAGCGGCTTCTCACGACGAAGATCCGAGGATCGAAAATCGGTGAAATACGTGTATATGGTCACGGATACACCCATCTTTATATCATCATTACGTCGATAAAGCGTGAAGATAACATAAATTTATATATATATATATATATATATATATATATATATATATATATATATGTAATTAGAGTGAGATATAAAAAGTGTTTAAATAAAGTATTTACTCCATACAAATAAGTATGGAATATGGT
>Ga0157363_1002983_pt1 | contig 15115 bp, 10 predicted proteins | sample AttsexASBM1_FD_111477 | JGI IMG/M metagenome (GOLD analysis project Ga0157363, IMG submission 111477) | Fungus gardens microbial communities from leaf cutter ant in Ribeirão Preto, State of São Paulo, Brazil - Atta sexdens ASBM1 | ecosystem: Host-associated > Fungi > Mycelium > Unclassified ...
AGGCTTAGCGTAGTATTTCTTCTTCTTGGGATTGTCGTAGAATATCCACTTCTCATCTGCAGTCACAATCCGATGCAAAAAACTTTTTCTCTGTTGTCTTTGAATCAGCTGTTCGCAAGTGAAAAATCGCCTTTCAACGTCTCTCGGTTTCAGTTCATGAGGCACCCAATTTCCTGTTTTTGAATCATTCCCATGACTCTCAATCGTACAGAAACGGCTTGTTGAGTTATTCCCAATGATTCTGCAAGCTCCTCTTGCGTTTGATTCTGATCTTCTTCGAGTATGTAATGCCTTTAATTCTTTGTCTTCGAATTTTTTTGGCTGTTCAGAGCGAAGCTTGTTTTCAACGCTGAAATCTCCATCCTTAAAATGTCGAAACTATTCCCTATATAATTTATCAGTTGGAGCAGTGTCACCATAAACTTCGATAAGCAGTCGATGGGTTTCAGCCGCACTTTTCTTCCAATTAAAGCAGAAAATCAAAACCTTCCGCAAATGCTGCTTGGTTAACACAAAATTCGATATTTCAAACAATAAAATTCAAGATTTTTGTATGAAACTCAAAGCGATATAAACTGAATTATTAGCTATTATTAGCAGATGTTTAACCTCTCTGAAATCGTCAGCTGTTACCATTCACAAAAGCTGGAGCTATCTTTAGGGAAACGGACCGAACTAATTTGTACTCCCAATATTAAGAAGAATTGCGTTAATTGATAATCAGCTCCTATTGTTGGTACTTTATGTTATTATCATATATTTTTTCTGGATATAGTATCTTATATATTGCCGCAAAATTATAATTTTTTTTCTACAATTATCATTTCTATTATTGTAATAATCAAACTTGGACGATATCGTTAAAATGACACTTTTAAATAAAAATCGAGTATTGTTGTTTTAATACTTTTAAATATACCTACATGTCTATAAAATCTACATGTTTATAAAACTAATAAATAATAAAATTAGTAGGTACTATATTATCAATTTACTCTCATACATGTCTATACTACATGTCTATAAAATCTACATGTTTATAAAACTAATAAATAATAAAATTAGTAGATACTATATTATCAATTTACTCTCATACCTATTTCTACCAACGTAGATTAACTTTAATCTCGGTTCAATTTACTCTTTGTCTTTTTCTAATCTTTAGAATTAGAAAAATACGAAGAGTAAGTTGAACCAAGATTAAAGTTTGTCTACATTGGTGGAAATGAGCATTAATCACTTAAATGTTAATAGTTATACGTCCGTAAAGGGGATATTAGATGAGTTGACGATTATTGATGATTGACCAGTTCTATTTCAGCCAATCACGATGGACTCGTCAATCGTAATCGTCGATCCAGTATAGACATAAGACCGATTATCTTTAATTAATTATCTCGTCGATGTTATTGGCCAACTCTTCTGAATGAATCTATCGATTCATTCATTCTGAACAACTTCGACTTACCGATTGTCTTTCAGATTGCTTCCGATCCATCAACATATAGTACTGGGTGGAATATACGGCGAAATCTCTTTCGTCTAAGGTGATTCTAAAGCAAAGCTCGAACTCCGAAAAATTCCGTGAAATCACCAGAGGTCACACCGCGTGCCGCACATCAACGTTTTTTTATACTACCACAGTAATATCGCAATCTATGATACACGCAATCCCACGTACGTGTCAATTTTCGTATAAAAAATTCGTTGCGATAAAGCGTCTAATTGTAAGTCTAATTCTAAGAATTTGATGTTGTTTGTTCGTGTAAACTACATGTCTGGATATTATTTCGTACAGGTTTCAAAGTTTTCATATCAAGCAAATGTTGTCACGACTTAACAGCTGAGACGCCATATTACTAAAAAATGGTAAAAATATATATCAATTTTGAAATTTTTGATCGTTCTCGGCATAGATTCCACTTTCTAGACACGTATTAATGCGTATATACTTTAATATACTTTAGTATACTTTAATCCTGGAAAAGGATTTTCGAATTGATGAAAAAGGAAAAAAGTATATTTGTTATACAAAAATTACATGATTTAATCGATAAAACAGGAGACTTTAGGATTGCTTTAACGGATAGAGCAAGGTAAATATTTGAGCATGGAACTCTCTTTCTACTACTGTCCTGGTAGTCGAATTATATTTCAGGAGAAGAAGGACAGCAGTGTATTTTTTAAAGTCAGGATTCATCGCAGAGGTATTAATTGATATTAATGCATATTAAAATCGGAATTACACATTTGTATTATATTAGATACAAAATAAAATTAAGAAATATGGTTTCTGCGTGTATTTTATGTAAAACTAACACTCTGAGCACGGATGTATCAACTCATTCGTAAATAAAATTAATATTTATAGTTTATGTGCATATGAAAATCAACAATTATGGTTACATTTATATTATTTAAACATGATAAATGTCTTACAGTTTTTCTAAGGATCCTGAGAGATATTTGTTAATGCCTCAGAACTCTTGATTACTCTTGATTCACTCTACTATACAAATATCATTCTGTTTCTTTTTAAGTCTGTCGGTTTTGATATTATGCTTCGTCCAGTACTATATATCGATGCTAGCAACTCAATGACTGTGGCCTATTACACAATAGAGTCGCAAATCATAAGAAATTGACCAATCACAGTTGAATATGACAAAAATAATCGATTATAATTGATTAATTTCTTACGACCTACGATTTGCGATGTTAGCTATCTATTGTGTAACAGGCCTACGTTTATATCAGGTTTGTCCAATTTAAGCTTTGGAGCTAAAATGCAAAGCCATCGATGCAAAAAAATTCAATGTGCATAAGATTTCGGAGACTGTAAATTGTTGTTATACATTTAAATGATTTTTATCAACATTTTACAACTCCCGAAATTTTATCCACAATGAAATTTTTTTTGCATCGACGGGTTTATTATTATGTTTGAGTTTCGGAGCTCAAACTGAGAAACCTGATTTACATAGATACCCTCAGGTTTAATAACATCGAGGGGTATTTCACTCTCAAGTCAAATAAACATCGTTGCATTCTCCATCATTGTACCTTCCATCAAACGTGAGTCACTACCAAGTTCCTAATTGCAGTGGATTCTGATTTGCAATATATTAAGTTAGCGACAAGTCAAACTCAAGAAAATCATATCAAGGTAACTCACCTCAAACGAGAAGTTGTGAACATGTCAATGAAATTTTGGAAGTTTAGCTTAACAAATGAAGATTTAGATTAACAAACTAATTTTTTAATATTTTAACAATTTTCACTATTTTAGCCATATTAACAAAGAATAGAATTTCCAATCATATTGTTCGGATAGTAAAGCGGTTAACGAACGATTTTTAACATAAGTGCTTTACATAACATAAAACATAAAATATAGTGATAAGTAAAAGTAAAGTCATGAAATACAATATGTATATACAAGAAATTCAAGAAGTGAGTTAATTGGTCAATTTATTTGTTAATGAAAAATTAATAATTCTTTGAGAATAACGTAAAACGCAGTAAAAGTTATAATCGAAAATAGTTAGAGGATTTTGAGAGGTCGAATGCAAATTTCCAGAGCAATTTTCCAGAACATCAAAAATTGCTCATAAACGGTTGAAAGACTGTGTAGAGAGAGCATCTGGATATTCGAATGATTAATGTGTTTGAAAACATTAATTAAGTAAGCAAAATCGCTACTCTGACAAATCATTCGTGAGGCCAAAGGTTTGTCATAAGCGTTGGCATATTGTCACTCCAATGCACGTATGCAAAATTAGTAGTACCAAATAAATGTGTCAAACGTTATAAAATTAAAATGAAAATTATAATAATTGTCAAGAAATAAAATTAGTTTTCAAGTTATTTAAAATAAAAGAAAGATAGAAAACAAAGTGTCACTTAAGAGTCAACGCGGTTAACAGTGCGCAAAGATTTTTTATTAATATTTAATAAATGCATACGTACGTTTCGATTTAGGTCCTTATCAATGCAAACAATTACAATTATAAGCTATTCATATTTGGTGTGGGAAAAAGTTCGTGGCGTTTTTTCCGTTAGATGGCATTAAAAAAACATCACGAACTTTTTCCTAATAATACATGAATATACCAAATGACAGCGAACGTCTTATAATTACGTGAAGCGTTAGCGCATGATGTCTTGCCTAATCATCTTCTAATTATTGCAGAAGTTAGAGTTGCGAACAAGAAAAAGTCCAGTAAATTAGGAGTATTATAACAGTGGTTGATTGTTAGATAAACCAATGTATAAATGCCAGTCATATACAATTAAAATGCCTTCCAAACAATGTGTCGGTATCTGATAAGCCATCTAATATTAATCTACAATTGTCAGAATAGTAAGAAAAACAAAATAGTACTCAATGTAAAATAGCATTGTGTTAAAAGTACATAATGTAATATACAAGATGATATAAAAAATTTTGTGAAAGATATAATATGAAAGATATAAATTATGAAAAATATAAAAAATAGCATTGTGTTAAATATACATAATGTAATATACAAGAGATGAAATATATAATAGCTAGAATATAATGTGTAATGTGTGTAATGTGTCCAATTAAAATTGAATAATGTGAAATATACAGAATTGAATTATTGTATATCGAAAAATTGCACAGTGCAAATTTATATCGTTAAGAATCGAATAATGGTGTTATACAATATCTTAACGTAAGAATGATACAGGAAGATTTTTTAATGCTGCTGTGACAAATAAAAATTGTATTGAAGCGAAATAAAATTTCGTGACTATGTCGGTTGAGAGTTAGAAAGCAATAATGACGACGGAAACACAATATATAAACAAATGTTCTTATACTAATAATAGATCAAGAAGCAATATGATTTTTCTTAACAATATCATAATAACGGGATCAAGAAAATTTGATTCTATTGTAGATCTAGCCCATTAATTTGTTGCTTAATATGAATAGCTTCAGAAATCAAACATCTATTATAATTTTTCCTCGTCCGAGATTACTACATTATCCCAATTGAAATCGTGCGAGTAGTCAAGTCTATGATCTGTAATCATGGATTGTTGATTCGTGTTTCGATTTATATGTTTTTGTGTTCAGAAATTGTAGTTTTCAATAATTTATGAGTCTGTCCCATATATGACGCATAAAAGAAAGATAGTTTGACTTTTAGTCATTGTTACAACGGTCAGAGTATAACTGATAACAAGATAATAAATGATAAATAATAGTCAAATTCTGTTTATAATAAGTATGTATGGTTTGTATAGACTCTCTGTCTCTGTCTGAAGATTGCGACTGTTTTTTAATATGAAGAATTTCTGAGATCAAATGTTTTTTGCAAACTAGACCGTTTAAGGCATTGATTTCCATAGTTTGTGTTATCACAATATGTACGGTCTTATAATATATTATATTGTTTATTTACGTCGCCTAAATAGATGTTTCTTTATATGCCATTATTGCGAAAAATGTTACTAAAGTTTCGATGAAAAAGCTTAGGACGCTCGTTCGTAAAGCAAGAGATCTGGGTTCGACTCCCGGCCGAGGTAATATTTTTCGCAATAAGAATTAATGTTTTACAGATTTTAATATGTCATTCTGCATTATTAAGATCGTTCGAAGATGCAAAAAAAGCATCAAATTATTAGATTGCTAGTCAATGTAACTCGTGATATGCGATAGTTTAGTAGAGTTAGTATTTCAAGATCGAAAAATCATTTCGGCGCGTGTTACGAAGGAATACATATACATAATATATAAATTCATACAGAATCAAGTATTTAAGAGCCAGCTAGACTGTTTAAGATTAATTTAGTTCCTAATTTAGTTCCTATATAAATTTTTATTATTGATATAAATTAACGAATTTATTGTTATTGTAATAAAAAACAATAAGTTTATTGTTTTTAAAGACAATTTAGAAATCTGTCTGTCTCTTCAGAGAAACATAATGTATAACATATGCTTCTTGACCTGTGGAAATTAAATCAAAGATCTACATTTCTATAAAGTGTCGGAGCCGACAAAGGCAGCGACAACGGTGCCGATAATTAGCGGGTTGGTTGGTAGACAAACATTGGTTGCGTTTCAGTATCTACGTAAGCGAAACATGTGTTTCCAGAGTGACAGTGACATTCATCATGCGTTTGAACACGCCCACTTTGAGCCACGTAGAGATGTTTACTTTTTAACTTTCTTTTTTCATGGTTTCTTAAATTTATATTTGTTTTATACAAGAATATCACATATATAATATATGTTCCGCGTAACATAATATTATTTGTCATAAATTTCCGTGTATTGCTAATTAAATATTACGTTTACATATTATTCATATTTGTCATTCTGAAATAAATTAGTTTTGATATTTTTTTCTGCAATTTAATTAAAGTAACATATAGTTGTTATAGATACATACACAGTAAAACAATATATAATTTTATTTAATTATTTAATAATTTTATTTAATAATAATAAATTTTATATAGTATCTCTATCTAAATCTTAATTTGTACTTTGTACTAAAATTCTTTTATTCAATTTGAAATTTATATTTTCTCAACATACAAAAATTTTAATAATTTTTAACTTAAATTTTTAACATTTAAAATAAAAAAATTATTCAGAAATAAATTCCTTGCAATTGTAAACGCTCGTGAATATGTAATAAAATTTTTATTCAATTTTACAATTAGATTTTTTTTAAAGTTAAGATTTAATTAAAGTGACATATACTAATAATATAAAAAAAATTGAAATTTATTGTGAATGCTAATTTTCTTCAAAAATTTAATATTTTTACTATTAAAGAAAACATCTTGAGCATAAGCTCAATTTATCAAAAATTTATCAGCGAAATTTTTTGATTGCTAGGACATTTGTTTCTTTTACAAAATTTTTCTCCAATGAAATAATGTTAATGAAATAAATTTTTATTTAAATTCTTTAGCATTATTCATAAAAATTAGGCAATATACATTATTATCAAGAAATTTTTTACTAAATATATTTTCCTACAATTAATTCTTTTAATATATATATTAGGATGGGCTGTAAAAAGAATATTTTTTGGAAATCGATCAGCAATATGATTTAGGTTCCCTTAGAAGTTAGTTATGGATCGCAATATGATTTAGGTAAAATTTCATCGAAATCGATTATTATTTTCAGATTGCTCTTCGATTTTAAAGTTAATATTTATACATTTCTTGGATACGTGTCAAAATTCGAAAAAATATTTAAATATCAATACAATTTAATCTATCTGTTTTCTTTGATCGCTGAACACGAATCCGAGATCAGAAGTACACATTTTAAAATGATGAATCTATATACAGGAATAAATTATTCCGGACCGATGAAATAAATCTCAGGCACTGGATTAAGGCCTTGTCAAAGTTTTTTAACTATTGTACACAATTTTTAAACTATTGTAAAACCAATGATATATTTTTGTTACATTTATCATATCTTTATGATAATAGATTTATATTAAGACATTTAAAACCTGACATAAGTTAAAAAACTTGAGAAACTATCCTCGTTTAAAAAGAAATTGTTAACGTTAGTTAAAATCTACACAGACTTGATTTACAGAATATTGAATCCCTTCAGAAAAAATTAATTTCTCTCAATCTATTTAACTCTTTCCCGATATTTATTTGGAATGAGATTTTTTTCTCATCATGCTTATTATTGCTTTGAACAATTCAACCGTAGATTATTTTTATAACATAGAAAAAAAATCCACTAGCCAATAAAAAAAATCTTTTTACAAAAATATTAAGAAGATAAAATCAATTAAATTATATTGAAGTTAACGAGAGAGGCCTGAGTTACTTGAAATTCATAAAATTTGAACAATATAAATCTATAAAATTCAAAAATAATATAAGGCTCTATGAGTATACAATGTAAAATTAAATGAGGGCAAAGAGTCAACAACATAAATAATGAAGAACATAATATAATAAATAAAATAATAACTATAATAATTACATTTCGACTTCGATCAGATCATTATTAATGTTACAAAATATAAAAATAAAAAAAACAATCAAATAAATTACAATAGTTCGTTTCTTGTTAACTGCTTAAAAAATTTATATTGTTCGTCATGTTGTTAATCCAGTCAAATTATTTGACAAATTGTTATTCTCTAAAAATACAAGAAAAAATAGAACAAAAAACTTTCAGCGCAATTATAATTACATCTGATATCTATTGTAGTCTAAAGTGTGTTATACAAATTGATATATTAGTTTATAGAGAGAAAAATATTCGTTTGGTCAATATTATAGTCGTATTCCATTCTTTTATGTAAATCGTGAAATTAGAATAAAGTGAAGACAATTTATCTCCGTCTTATCAGACAACGCAATGCCAAGAAGAAAACATATACTGGTTACAGTAGAAGTAGAGAAGGGGAGAATGGGAAGGAAAATTATTAAGAAGCGGAAAGGCTATGTATCATATTGGAATACATTTTTGGTAGTAAGTTCGTTTCATTTTGCTTATTAATGCCATATTTCTGCTTTTTAATGTGCACCATTTCAGATATTAATCTCTTGTAGGCTGGTTCTATATCCACTATCTCAACATTATCCCATTTAAAATTATGATTAAACTTCAAGCGATGGTAAGAAATAATTGTTGAGGACTTAGAAATTTTATTAATATCTGTAATATTATTAATATCTGTAATATACTCACAAATTCTTTTCAATTGTCTTTTTGTTTGGCCAACATAACTAGCGTCACAATCGTCGTATGAAATCTTGTATATCACATTTTGATTGTTTTCATGTTCTAGTTTATCTTTACCTCTTTTAATGAAATTTTTTAACGTATTAGGAATTGTAAAAGCTGTAATTTAACCGATATAACATTTAACCGATAGAAAAATTTAAACCGATAGGTAATATGCCTATCGGTTTAAATTTTTCTGAAATAGTATTAACAAATGGAATGGTAAAAAACTTATTATTATTATTGACATTTGTCCTTTGATATAATTTTAATATGAAATTTAATTCTGTTATGAATACTTGAAAAAATAAAATGTAACGGTTATCCATTATTTAAAAAAAATGTTAATGACTTCTATTAGATTGTTGAAAACTCAGATGACATAATCGAAATATTTTATCAATTACTCTGTATATTACGCTTCTTTTATGATACAAAGGATGGTTTGAGTGAAAGTTAAGGTATGTACCAGAAAAAGTTGCGAAATTTATCAAAAATGAAACTCTGTCTCTTCACAATTAACAAAGTGTCTAAAAAATTAGTTTATCTTCATCCTCAACTTCCACAGTAAACTGTAATCTACTATGTAACGAATTAAAAGTGTCCAAGATTTCATTAACGCTTTCAGACAGAGCTGCTGAGATAACTACATATCTATCTATATATCTATAATAAAATGTTAAATGAACCGGTAATTTTTGTATCGCAATATTTTCGAAATCTTGCATAATTATATCCGCAACAAATCGGTAACAAGGGTGATCCCATAGGTGTCTCAAAAATTTGTTTATAAATTTTATTGTTAAAGATAAAAATCATGGATGTTAGTTTCAACTGAAAGGCAATCAAAAACTTGTTCAATGGAATTTTTATATTCCTGGATATGGAATCCCATCTCCTAACAATGCTATCAGATGTTAAATCTATAGGTATGTTAATGAATAGTGACACCATGTCCAACGAAACTAGTACGGAATCAGGTTCAACTTTAACATTTTTTAATTTGTTAACAAGATTATAGCTATTTTTTATAAAGAATGATTATGAAATTATTAATAATTTATTAATAATTAATGTTATGTAAAAATAGAGTTAAGTTATAAAAAGGATTGTTAATAGATGATACAATTCTGAGAGGATAGTTCTGTTTATGTATCTTTGCAAGGCCATACGCTCTCGGAATGATATCATCTGTTGTCCGTGATCTTTTATAAGTAGAATCATCAATAAATCCTTTATTTTTCCATCTACTAATTAAACTGTAAATCCGTCCGTAAGTTTTTTAGTTGGATCTTTTGTAATTCATTCATAAGTGTTAATATCTGAAAGAAAACATTAACTCCATCTTATTAATGTAATCCGCTCTATCTTGAGCAACAGTGATATTACTCTTATTCGCTTTTGAAATTAGGATTTCAAGATATTCTTTCACAAATTTTTTCGTTAGTTTAATTCACTTAAATATTAATTTGTTATTCATATCATATATTGGAAATTTATTCTGAAATCTTTCTATAAGAAGGGATAGCATTATTTCTAATGAAGTTAACTACATTATTAGGATGGCCATTGATATTATTAACAATGTTACTTAAATTAAAAAATTATTTATCGTTTAAAGAATTCAAAGATGCTGGTTCACCAAAATTATCTGCTGAAATATATATCCTTTCTATTGAATTTAATGGAATTTCATTAGTAGTAGTCTAATTTCATTAGTAGTAGAAATCCTAGTTTCATATTCATTATTAGTAGTGCAACAATAAGAAATGGATTTAATTTTACCAATTTTACTTTTTAAATTTTTCTTTTTCAACCAATTTATCTTATCGATTTTCAATGCGTTTTGAAAAAAATAATTGCTATTCATATAATCTAAATATTTAAAAAATTCATATACTGTGGAAGTTGGCAAAAATCAGTGAATATTAGAATAAAATTTAAAAACCCTGTTGCTATTATAAAAATTGGTATGCATCCTTCAATTCCAACTAATATCGCCTTTATATTATTACCTTGTATTCTTTCATATCTTCTATACGAGTGTCTATTGTACAATAATAGATTGTTAAATTTGTAAATCTCTTTAAACGTGGTGGAATTAAATTAAACTTACCACAAGCATTTAAAAATCTAATCCGTGTTCTAATATTGACGCTGAGTTTTAACGCAAAAGTCTTTTAAAAATTGACAAGATTCTATTCCAAAATAATTACGAATATAAGAAAATGTGAAATTAATTATCTTATTAACGACGCATAACTTAGCCTGCATCTAAAATTCAAAAATAATATAAGGCTCTATGAGTATAAAACAATATAGAATTAAATGAGAGCAAAAAGCCAACAACATAGTATAATAAACAAAATAATAGCTATAATAATTGCATACGTTTCGATTCTGATCGGATCATTATCAATATTACAAAATATAAAAATAAAAACCTTAAGAACAATCAAATCGTTTATGGGATCACCCTTGTCATCAGTTGCGGATATAGTTATGCAAGATTTCGAAAATATTGCAATACAAAAATTATCAGTTCATTTAACATATGTTCATTTAACATATGTTTATTTATTTTATAGGTATGTAGATGATATTATCTTAGCAGCTTCGTCTGAAAGCGTTGATGAAATCTTGGACACTTTTAATTCGTTACATATAGTAGATTACAGTTTACTGTGAAAGTTGAGGATGAAGATAAAATAAGTTTTTTAGACACTTTGTTAATTGTGAAGAGGCAGAGTCTCATTTTTGATGGATTTCGCAAGGCGACTTTTTCTGGTAGAATCTTAATTTTCAAATCATTCTTTGTGCATAAAAGAAGCGTATACGGAGTAGTATACGGAGTAGTTGATAAAATATTTCGATTATGTTATTCGAATTTTCAGCAAAACAATCTAATAGAAGCCATTAACATTTTAATAAATAAATTAAATAATGGATACCCGTTACATTTTATTTTTTCAAGTATTCATAACAAAATTAAATTTCACATTAAAAATATATCGAAGGACAAAAATGTCAATAATAATAAGTTTTTTACCATTCTATTTGTCAATACTATTTCAGAGAAATTTAAATCGATAGGCAATATATATGTTAAATTGCAAATTAGCTTTTACAATTCCTAATACGTTAAAAAATTTCATTAAAAAAGATAAAGATAAATTAGAACATGAAAACAATCAAAATGTGGTATACAAGATTTCATACGACGATTGTGACGCTAGTTATGTTGGCCAAACAAAAAGACAATTGAAAACAAGAATTTGTGAGTATATTACAGATATTAATAAACAGATATTAATAATATTGCAGATATTAATAAAATTTCTAAGTCTTCGATGGTTATTTCTAACCATCGCTTGAAGTTTAATCGTAATTTTAAATGGGACAATGTTGAGATAATGGATATAGAACTGACTTACAACAAAAGATTAACATCTGAAATGATGCACATTAAAAAACAGAAACATATCGTTAATAAGTAAAATGAAACGAACTCACTATCAGAAATGTATTCTAATATGATATGACATAGTCTTTCTTCTTCTTAATAATTTTTTTCCTTTCCTTTTCCTCTTTCTCTACTTCTACTATAACCAGTATATATTTTCCTTCTTAGAATTGCATTGTCTGACAAGACGGAGATAAGTTGTGTTTACTTTATTCTAATTTCACGATTTACATAAAAGAATGGAATACGATTGTAATATTGACTACCATATGAATATTTTTCTCTCTATCAACTAATATATCACAATTTGTATAACATAAGATACACTTTAGACTACAATAGATATTAGATGTAATTATAATTGCGCTGAAAGTTTTTTGTTCTATTTTTTCTTGTATTTTTAGAGAATAACAATTTGTCAAATAATTTGACTAGATTAACAACTGACGAATAATATAAATTTTTTAAGCAGTTAACAAGAAACGAACTATTGTAATTTATTTGATTGTTTTTAAGGCTTTTGGGTCATTGTCAATGTTACAAAATATAAAAATCTCTCTAAATTCACCAACTTATTAAAGATGTTAAAGATAATAAAAATCGCCATATATATAATATCAACATATTTACTTAAGATTCATAATGTTGTTATTTCCTATTTCTATTATTTTTTACATAAAAATAAATAATAAAATAAATAAACATAATGAAAAAAACTTGTTAGATAGAAAAGAATAATGTCTCTTTATAAATCTACAGAAAAATTTTTCCAAACCACCCGATTATCATTTTCACTCAAATAGATAAACAGATAATGAAACTGTTGTTTTAGAGAAGGATTTATAAGAAAAACTGAGGATTTATTAAAAGATGAAAGTACATATTCAATTATATCGTTATGAGTTTTATACTCATTAGTTAAGTTTTTACAGAGAATCATTTCAGACAGTATCCCAAAAAAAGAACACGTAAATAATAGTTTCCAAATCTATAATAAATTTTCTGGCTTTGAGATCGATAATTCTGATGTGCTAGTTTCCCTTAATATTACGTATATCTTTTTAGAAATGTCCCTTTAAATCTGGCTAGTAATGATATCATAAAAAGATGAGACTTTATAAAAAAATATACTGAACTTCCAAAAGAATTTATATCTGCAATCTATATTATCTATTTATTTTGTATTTAACAATGTTATTTATCAAATATTTGATATCCCCATGATTCCTCGCGATCATCAATTATTGTTGCAGATATTGTTATGCAAGATTTGGAAGAAAGAGTTTTGAGCATGTTAGAATTATCCATATATTTTCGTTATGTCGATGACATCTTGCTTGTAGTTTCTAAAAATAAGTTGAGTGGCATTCTAAAAAAATTTAACGGTTACCAGATCAACTAAAATTTACTGTTAAATTACAAGAAAATCATTGTTTTAACTTTTTGGACATTTCATTAATTGTAAAAAGTAACAAAATTATAAAGGATTGGTTCCATAAAGAACTTTTTTAAACGCATTTTCCTATTCATTTTCCTCAATGCTATTATATAAAACAGGAATTATTTACAATTTAGTAGATTGTCTAATTCTTTTATTTCATTCTTATAAAAAAAATATTGAGCTATATATTAATACACGAAAAAAAGTTTCTGATCACAGCTAATTTTGATTAGCTGAAATCGCATTAGTGACTATAGCTATAAAATTTGCTAATATATTCAAAAAATTTGCTGCCGTAGCTACAATAATATAAGGACATGATAGCAAAATATATACATCTGTTAGTCAATTTATTTAATAAGTCGTCATAGTTATTGGATATGTCCGTGTAAAAGAAAATTCTCTATCACAATTAAATATGGTTTGCTGAAACTGTACATAATAATAAAATGCTTGTTTGTTACAATGATAATATTTAGGCCTCACAGCTAAATTAGACCTCGAAAATACAACATTAAGTGTCTACATAATACTACTGAATTTAGCTGCCATACCTAATTTTTAACTGTGGCAGCTAATCTTTTTTTTCCGTATATTTATTATTGTACATTATGATTATCTTCTTAATTTTATTTTTAATGTAATATAAACAAAAAGTTAAAAGTTTATTTGTTAATGAATCAAGAATGTTAAATGACTAAAATTATAGTAGAGGATGAAAAAGCGAGTCCAATAATAAAAAAGAATTTATGATTTTACCATTTTAAATCGGTTTTAGACTTAGCATTATCGGTAATAAATAAATCTACAACTATAATAGACTTTCGTACTCTTAACAAATTAAATGAAATTGTAAAAGTACACAAGATAAAACTGAATTGATTTGCAATCATTTAATCTATAAATACAAATTGCAAAAACTGCGATGCCTTATACGTAAGACAACAAAGGGATATTGCAACCAGAGTAAAAAAAACAGTCATAAAATATAAAATATAAAATATAATTAGAATTTAATAGAGAGAATAAACATTCAATTATATCTGAATACATGATAAAGAAAAATCATATTTTTGATTGAAAAAATGAAAAATTTTAAATTTCGAATATAATTATAATAAAAAAACTTATTATGGAAATGATTTATATATAAAAAAAATGATATAAATTGTAAAAACACTGAATTATTGGATGGTTCATATTTTGACATTTTACAAGAACTTTCTAACAGATAACCAATAATAAATTCATCAATATTCAACTATTTTTTAAATTTATCATATATATATTTTTACATTCTGATGTTTTATATATGTATATATATATATATACATATTTATATATATATATATATATATATATATATATATATATATTTTTTTTATGTTTTTCTCTTAATCATATTTTATAAAAAAAAGAGAAAAAATTATAAAAAACAATTATAAATTTTTCG
>Ga0157363_1002985_pt1 | contig 15110 bp, 21 predicted proteins | sample AttsexASBM1_FD_111477 | JGI IMG/M metagenome (GOLD analysis project Ga0157363, IMG submission 111477) | Fungus gardens microbial communities from leaf cutter ant in Ribeirão Preto, State of São Paulo, Brazil - Atta sexdens ASBM1 | ecosystem: Host-associated > Fungi > Mycelium > Unclassified ...
AAAAAAAAAAAAAAAAAAATGAAAAAAGAAGAAAAGAAGAAAATAAAATAGTAAGAGTCCACTGTCTTGAACTCTGACAGTAGACCTCTGTCTGAAATCACACTCTCAGGCAACCCATATAACTTCCACATATTGTTCCTAAACAACCTTGCTAACCCTTCTGCTATTATTTTTTCTGTCATTGCTATAAAATACAATATCTTTGAAAACTTATTATATACTACCAAAATTGAATCATAACCCCTAAACACCAGTAACTTTGTAATAAAGTCTACTGATATATATTATCACAGTTTTTCTGGCACTATATTTAGTCTTAATTTTTCTACTGGTATCTCCACTTTATTCTTTATTCTCTAACACTAATCATATCTCTCCACATATCACTTTATCTTCTTTGTAACTTCTGACCACCAATAATTTCTAGTGATCAATCCCACTGTCCTCTATATCTTACTATTGGTGTGTTATGATGTAGCCAAATAATCTCCAACCTCAAACTTTCATTCTTCAGAACATATATCTTTTCTTTCTTTAATACCAACTTATCTTTATTTATTATTTCTCAATACTTTAACCCCTGCCTTCTTCATTTCTTCTACCACTCTTATTACTTTATTATCTTTTGCCTCTGATTTTTTTAAATTTTTTCTATGATTTCTTCCTTAGCTCTTTCAATTAACAACTATTCTTTTTCCATCACTCTAGTCTCCAACCACTCCTTCTTCAACATGACTTGATCTTCATTATCTCTCTCCACTTCTTCTACCCAATCTACTCTTCTAGTCAAACTATCTGCTTGTCCCATACTCTTGCCAGCTATATACTTTAAAGTAAATTCAAATCTTGATAAGTATAAAGCCTATCTAGCCTGTTTTTGATTTAACTTCTGAGCTTTCATAAAATACTCCAAGTCTTTATAATCCATCCAAATTTCAAACTAACTTTTGATGTCAGAACTGAAAATGGTAGACTCTATTTATGTTCTTTTCTTTTCTCTTTTCTATTTTCTATTTTTATTTTGAATCAGGGTTAGGATCAGCATAATGTTACATGATATGATATAGTATTACAAAAGGACATAAAAGGTTCCAAAATGATAATGTTATACTACATATCAACAGCATATAGTATATATCCTTTAGAGTAAACTAGGTTTAGTATAGCATAGACTATTAGCTAAGTATATATATAAGGTAAAAACTTTATAACTGGAACTCCATCAAGTTCTCTTGTGTTAATCCTATATAAGGTTCTTTTTTTACTCTTACACTTGAACTTAAGTTATAATATTAGAACTCAATATCTTTTTCAGAGACTGCCCAACTTAGAGCCTTTTCTAACTAATTCTCTTATTATCCTTGACTAGAAGCAACATTACTCTTAGTCAAGAAAAATTACCAGGTTCTAGACATAAGAAATATACTAGTCAAACAGAGAAAGCTTAGTCATTTATTCTATACTAAAGTCCACTAGTACTTAGTAAATATATTATCTTTTGTAAATATGTTAGATAGACTTTCATATAGTAGCTCCATGTTGCTAGTCTACTTATGATCAGTTCATGTAGAAGAATGGTGGGGCTTTTATAATATTATCTAGAATATGTCAGAATTGAAGACAATAAACTTTATTTATCTTTATTTTCTTTCTTTTTTCCATTTATTTTTATTTTAAACTTAAGGTTAGGTATATGATCATATGTTATATTAAACACTGTAGAAAGTTCTAAAACAATAATATCATATAGTATATATTATATATGTTGACCTTAAGGCAAACATATATCCTTTAGGATAGACTAGGTTTAGTGTAGTATAGACCATGGATCTAAGTACAACCTATTTACTTAGAAACTCCATTAAGATTTCTTGTATTAATTCTAATATAAGGTTCTTCTTCTAACTTCACTCTGTAAGTCTTAAGTTGTAACAAAGTAGGTATTTCCTTTTTAGAGATATTCATATATAATTTTCTTAGGGCAATAGTTGGTTGTTTAAGTAGACAGTAGACAGTATGAGGTAGGATAAGAAAAAAATCTACTAATATCTACAGAAATTGATTCAAGTTCTGTTATAATCTTAAGTCCAAAGAGTTAGATAGAAGAATGACTTTAGATTGAATAATCACAAGAGAACTCAATAAAGTTCTAAGTACAAACTAGTCTATCTTATATATCACAGACTATAGTCTATGTGCATACTACTATATCTATCTTACTCTAAAATTTATATACTTTCTACAAAGCTAACATGTTGTTGCCATGCTATATGATCTTATTTGTTCCAGAACTTTCTACAACCTTCTCTATATCACATGATTGTGTAACTATTGTGATAGTAACATTATGCTAAAACTCTAACTATAAGTCAAAAATGAAATAAAATAGAAAATAAATTAAAAGAAAAAATAAGAAAATAAAATGGAGTTCATAGTTTGCAACTCTGACAAGTTTAGAATATAATTCTGAGAGAGAGGCTAATACTGGCTTTATCTTGCTACTTTATACTTTCTTACCTCTCATCCTATCACTATAATCACTAATATCAATTGATTTACTTCTAATTTACTATAATATGAGTCAATATGGCTCAATTAATTGAGAACAGTTAGTCTAACAGTAACAAAAGCAGATAGCTGCCTTACAAACACTAATAGCTTAAATAAAACTAGGAGGAGAAGAGGTAGTAGTAATTTCCCAATCTAATACTAGATCAAATGTAGATATAGTTAAGCTACTAATGTTCAGTAGGGAGACAAGCAAGAGCTTGGAATTTTTGATGGTATATAAGCTTTTTATTAGAATAAAGATAAGGAATGAGTCAGTAGAAGAGCAGATTTAGTAGATGTTGTTATATATACAAGAAGAATCAGCAGATATCTGAAAGAAATATATTATAAAAGATTTGGAGAATAAGAAACTAAAATATATGATAGTAGAAAAATTCTTGATGGATTTGAAAAAGAAGTTTGGAGAAGAAAATAATAAGATAATGAAGGTAGCAAAGCTGAAGAAAGTAAAATAAGAAAGTAGAATAGTAGAAGGATTTATATGGAAGTTCAAAAAAGCAGCAAGGGGTAATAAATATAAGAGATGACTATTGGTGAAAGAATTCAAAAGGAGAATAAACAAAGTAATTAGAAGGAAGTTGATGGAGTCAGAATATTCTTCTTATCATGTTCTATTCCAACCTCATCTGTTCTAACCTACAGATAACCATCTACCCTCATCTATGTCAAAACTGAAAGTGGTGGACTTAACCTTTTTTTATTCTCTTTCTAATTTTTTATCTTTCTTTTGATTTTCTTCTCCATTTTCTATTTTTGGAACTAGAGTTAGGGATAAACTGATGAAATTATGTGGTCACAAGTTATATAATTTATGGAAGGATGTAGAAAATTCTGGAAGAATAAGGTCATACAGCATGTGCAACACATGTAGACCTTAAGGCTAACATATGGCTATTTAGAGTAGGATAGGAGTAGCTAGCATGGACCATGTGGATTTAGTATATAAGATAGACTATCTTGTATAGAGTTCTCTATTGAGTTCTCTTATGTTAACCCAATATAAGGTTCATTCACTTGTCCAACTCTAAGAACTTGAGTTTGTAACATTAGAACTCAATAACCTTTTCTGAGACTGTCCAACACAGGTCCCTCTCCCACTTACTCTTTTATCATCCTCAACTAAAGGACAACACCGCCTTTTGGTCAAGAAGGATTGCCAGACTCTAGACATAAAGGGTACACTAGTTAGATAGGAGAAGCCTAGCCATTGGATTGCATTAAAGCCCACTGGTGTACTTCAGATATATTATCTTATGTGGATGTGCTATATACTTCTTTCCTGTATCAGCCTTGTGCTATAGATCCTCTTGTGATCTGTCTATACAGAGGAACAACAGACACTCTTAAAGCATTGTCTAGAGTAGAACGACCTTCTTAGGTCAAAATCGCATACAATTTGATTAGGGCAGTAAGTAGTAGTAGCCAGTAGAACAGTATAGGTGGAACAAAAAGAGGGCCCATTAACACTTACAGAGATTTCTTCATCGGAATACAAATCAGAAGGTGAGACAAGCACAGATTCTGTGCTTCTTCTATATATGTTATCACCAACCACACCACCACTACCACCATCATCACCATCATCAACTATACTACCTCTCTATTACAACATGAGTCAACCCGACTACCCTGCCGTTATAAGACAGCTTCAAGAGCAAATCACAACATTAACAAGACAAGTAAGAGTAGGAGCAGGAGGAATAGCAATGAGCACTGAGATGGCAAGGCCACAAGTATTTGATGGGACCTCATCAAAGATCTTAGGGTTTGTGACAATATGCAGACTGTACATAAGAATGAAGATGAGAGAAGCGGCAGTAGAAGAATAGATTCAATGGGTGCTGTCATATATATAGGGAGGACCAGCAGACATTTGGAAGGAGAATGTTTTGGAGGAACTGGAAGAGGGAATACTAGAATATGAATCAGTAGGGGAATTTCTAGCAACCATTAAGAAAGAGTTTGGAGAAGAAGAAGAAGAGTCAGTGAAAGTAGCAGAGTTGAAGAAGTTGGAGCAAGAAGGAAAGACAATGGAAGAGTTTGTTCAAGAGTTCAAGAGAGCAGCGAGAGGGAGTATGTTATGAACTAAAGCCCTTAGGATTGGACAATAGAACAACTCTTGTATTGAGTAACACAAGAGAACTCAATAGAGATCTCTTTACAAACTAATCTACCTTATATACTACTAACCATGGTCCATGCTCACTACTGTGCACCCTACCCTAAATGACCATGTGTAGAACATGAGGTCAACATGTGTTATCCATGTTGCATGACGTCATTTGTTCTAGAACTTTCTACTCCGTTCTCCCAAGTCTCATGATCAATGTTGTGACCACACCATCAGATTGTGACTGATGTAACAGTGTGACTGATCACTTCTAACCCTAACCCTGGTTGTTCTAAAAATAGAAAATAGAAAAATAAAAATAAAAATAAAATAAAAATTAAACCAAAAAATAAAGTTCACTTTCAATGATCTTGACAGAGTAGATATAAAGGAAGACCATTGGTGGAGAAGTTCAAGAGAGAAATGAATGGAATAATAAAGAGAAATTTAATGGAGATAGAACAGCCACTAACAAGCATAGAACAGTGGTACGAATGGACCACTAACTTAGACAGGTATTGGAGGGAGAGTAGGAGGGAGGAAAAAAGACTGAAGAGATGATAAGAATAAAGAAGATCAGCTCCCAGATAGCAGGAACAGCAATAAGTGATGTTATGACTACAAGCATGGCAGAGGAGGCAGAAAATGCCTCCTCAGCAGATGACAATAGAGCCTGCTCCAATAGAGGGAGTAGAGAAGACAAAGATAGTAATGGTGTACCCTTAACAGAGGACAGGGGTTGTTCAAAAAAACCTCTATGCAATGGAAGTAGATAGAGGGGGAAGCTACTATGCTTGTGGTGGATTTGGGCATATGGCCCAACATTGTAGAAACAGGGGGAAGAGGACTAGAATTGGGGATGGCAGAAGACTGGAGTATAGGCAGAGGTGGAGAAGAGAGAGAAATTTTGAAAAATTGGACAATTTAAAAGAGGAGAAGAATCTAGAGTCTCTCAACTAGATTCTAACAATAGGTTTCATGTATTAACTAAAATAGAAGTTGGTATATCAGACTCAGAGAAAACTAAAAAGAAAAAAGTTGAAGTAAGAAAAGCAAGAGAAGACAAATCATTAAGAGAGATAACAGTGAAGATAGGGTTAGAAAGGATAGATACCTAGAAGGAGGTAATAGTAGAAGTATTGTTGGACAGTGGTGCAACAGAACTAGTGATGAGTTTGGAGTTTGCAAGGAAACAAGAATTTAAGCTGAAGAAGATTGACAGACCTATATATATAAGGAATGTAGATAGTTCTTTCAACTGAGAGAGGCCAATTGAACATACAGTGAAGGTAAACATATATTACCAGGAACATAGGGAAAGGATAGAGATCAATGTGATAGGAGGACAAAACTGGAGTGTGATTTTGAGAATGTCATGGCTAGCATGTCACAATCCTGAGATCAATTGGAAAATGGGAGAAATCAAGATGATGAGGTGTCTGGAAGAATGTGGAAAGCAGTGGAGACTAAAGTAAGGGAAGTCAGGGTGGCAGAAACAGAAAGAAGAAGAGGCAAAAGAGGAAGCAGGAAGGAAGCAAGAAGAAAAGAAAAAGAAGAATGAGAAAAAACAAAAAAAACAATAGATGTAAAAAGAATGGCAGAAGAATGGAAGATATGGAAGGAGGAGAAAGAAGCAGCAAAGTCAGAAGAAGAGGCTAAGAAGCTGGTTTCAGAAAAGTTCCATAAGTAGATCAAAGTTTTTGGCAAGAAACAGTTAGAGTGGATGCCCACAAGGAAAGTCTGGGATCACGCTATTGATATGAAGAAGGGATTTGTGCCAAGGAAGGGGAAAGTATACCTGTTGTTGAGAGAAGAGAATGAGAATTTATGAGAATTTATCAAGGAACAGTTAAGAAAAAGGTATATTAGACCCTCAAAGTCACCCCAAATAGTGCTGGTATTCTTTGTAGGGAAGAGGGATAGAAAGAAGAGAATGGTGCAGGAATATCAGTATCTTAATGAATGGACAGTAAAGAATAACTATCTACTACCACTTATTTTGGACGTAATCGAAAATATTGGCACTAAGAAGGTGTTTACAAAGATAGATCTGAGGTAGGGATATAACAATGTTAGGATTAAGGAAGGAGATAAGTGGAAGGCAGCTTTTACAACCTCTGAGGGGTTATTTGAACCTACTGTTATGTTCTTTGGATTGACAAATTCACCAGCAACTTTCCAGATAATGATGAATGAGCTACTAAGGGACCTGATAAATACAGAAAAAGTGGCGGCATTTATTGACAATGTAATAGTTGGGACAAAAGATGATGAAGAACACAATGAGTTGGTAGCAGAGATAATAAAAAGGTTGGAGGAAAACAATTTGTATATAAAACTGGAAAAATGCAAGTGGAAAGTAAGAGAAGTAAGATTTTTAGGAGTGGTAATTGAACTAGAGGGAATAAAGATGGAGGAAGAGAAGGTGAAGGGTGTATTAGATTGGCCAATACCAAAGTGTGTCAAGGACGTACAAAGGTTCTTAGGGTTGGCAAACTATTATTGTCAATTCATTCAGGGCTTTGCATTTATAGCAAGACCATTACACAATAGGGTGAGGAAAGATCAGAAGTGGAAATGGACAGGAAAACAAGAAAAAGCATTTGGGGAGTTAAAATTTACAAAGGAACTGGTGTTAGCAGTGCCAGATTTAGATAAAAAAATGAGGATGAAAGTAGATACATCAGACTATGCAACAAGAGGAGTATTATTCATGGAGTGTGAGAATAGAAGGTGAAGACTAGTAGTGTTCCTCTCAAAATTGTTGAATGAGATAGAGAGGAATTATGAGATCCATGATAAGGAAATGTTAGCGGTAATAAGGAAGCTGGAAAACTGGAGATATCTGCTAGAGAGTATAAAGTTCAAATTCAAGGTCTGGACAGACCATAAGAATTTGGAATATGTTATGAAGGTGCAGAAGTTGAATTGGTGACAGGCTAGATAGACATTGTACTTGTCTAGATTTGATTTCATGCTAAAGCATGTACCAGGTACAAAAATGGGGAAGGCAGATAGTTTAAGTAGGAGACCAGACTGAAAAATAGGAGTAAATAAGGACAATGAGAACCAGGTATTTATTAAAAACTGTTGGTTGTGTAGTTTACATGAAGTAGTAATAGAAGGGCCAGAGGTAAATATAGTAGAAAAGATAAAAAGAGCAAGAGACAAGGACAAAGAGGTAGTTAGAGTAGTAGAGAAAATGAAGAAAGCGATAATTAGAACATTAAGAGGTAAAGAGTGGTAGCTGGATGGAGATCTAGTACTAAAAGAGAGAAAGGTGTATGTACTGAAGGATGAGGAATTGAGAGTAGAAATAATTCAGTTACACCATGATATACTGGTGGCTGGACATAGAGGAAAGTGGAAGACAATGGAGTTGGTAACAAGGAATTATTAGTAGCTGGGAGTGACAAGAGATATAGGAAAATACATGGAAAGATGCAACATGTGCTAAAGGATAAAGAATAGAATGGAATTACTGGTAGGAAAGCTGAAGTTAAGCAAAGTACCAGAAAAAACATAGACTCACCTAATAGTAGACTTCATTATAAAGTTATCAGTGGTAGCTAGGAAAGACATAATCCTAGTAGTCTGTGACAGGTTGTCCAAGATGATGCATTTTGTGGCAATCACAGAAGGGACATCAACAGAAGGGCTGGCAAGGTTATTTAGAGATAATGTATGAAAGCTACATGGGTTACCAGAGAGTATTGTGTCAGATAGGAGACCACAATTTGCAGCAGAAATGACGAAAGAATTGAACAAGATGCTGGGAATTGAGACAAAGCTGTCAATGTCATACCACCCACAAACTAATAGGCAGATAAAGAGAATAAACCAGAAGCTGGAACAGTACCTAAGGTTCTTTGTTGATTATAGGCAAAATAATTGGCCAGAATGGTTAGCATCAGCTGAGTTTGCAGTTAACAACAAGACCTATTCAACAACTAAGGTGTCTCTGTTCATGGTAAACTATAGTAGAAAGTTAAGAATGGGGGTGGATATAAGAGAAAAGGAAAAGTAGAAAAGGCAACAGAGTTTGTGGAAAGAATAAAAAATGTGCAAGAGGAAGCAGAAGAAGCATTGAAGAAAGCACAGGAGGTTATGAAGAGGCAAGCAGATAGGAGAAGAAAGAATAGTGAAGAGTGGAAGAAGGGAGATAGAGTAATACTAAGTATAAAGGACTTGATGTTTAAGGAGAGACTGGCAAGGAAACTAGTAGACCAATATGTAGATCCATATACCATTAAGGAGGTAGTATCCACCAATGCAGTCAAGTTATGACTGCTAATCTTGATGAGGATCTATCTGGTTGTAAATGTCAGTTGGATAGTACAATATAGAGAACAAGTGGAGAGACAGAAAAGGAAGAAAGTAAAACCAATTGAAGTGGAAGGTGTCGAAGAATGGGAGGTAAAAAAAATATTAAATAAAAGAAAAGTACAGAGAATAGAAAAGTATCTAGTACAATGAAAGGGGTTTACAGCAGAACACAACACCTAGGAAAGAAAAGAAGATCTAGAAAATACAAAGGAAGCTGTAGAGAAATTTGAGGAAGGAATGAGTGCTGAAGTAATAAGACAAGAAAAGTTAGATATGACAGAGGAAAAGGACTTTAGAAGAGGAGAATTACCAGAAAAATATATGGCAAAAATGTTGTATGAGTGGGACAATGGGAAAATTTGAGAAGGAATATCTGAAGAAGTTGGAAAGGAACTGGCAAAAGTGGAAATCAGTTTCTCCAGAGGAGAAACCTTGAGAGTGGGGTAATGTCAAAACTGAAAGTAGTGGACTTAACCTTTTCTTATTCTCTTTCTAATGTTTTACCTTTCTTTTGATTTTCTTCTCTATTTTCTATTTTTGGAACTAAAGTTAGGAATAAACTGACGAGATCATGTGGTCACAAGTCACATGATTTATGAAGGAACATAGAAAATTCTGGAAGGATAAGGTCATACAGCATATGCAACACATATGGACATTAAGGCTAATACATGGCCGTTTAGAGTAGGATAGGAGTAGCTAGCATGGACTATGTGGATTTAGTATATAAGATAGACTATCTTGTACAGAATTCTCTATTGAGTTCTCTTATGTTAACCCAATATAAGGTTCATTCACTTGTCCAACTCTAAGAACTTGAGTTTGTAGCAATCCATGCTCTTTAATCTTTTCTAATATAGATCAAAACCATTTATTTTACCTTAGATATTCTCACTAGTCTAAATAGCTCCATGAATTTCCCTCTCTTGATATCTAAGGATTACTAGTAATCAAGGTAACTCACTTAACAATTATATTCTAGATAGCTATTCTAGGTATACTAACCAGTATAGAATCTGGTAGCTTATACTGTAATAATTATCCTGAAAATCAACTAAAACTAACATCTCTCTTCCAGTGTTAGCAACAACATATCTTACTACCTTCTAGTAGTCTTTTACCCTCTAAGTCCCTAGTCCTCAATCCAAAATATATAACCTGTGTAACTCATAGAGATGTAGTATATAAGCTGAAGCTAAAGGTCATTCTGCTTTATCTTCTACATTCTCAGATAATGTAAAATTACTCAGTTCTGGACTTCTGAGATGCTCTTTTCAGATCTTGGATAATAAGGTATAAACTATGTCTAACACTTTCATAAGTATAAAACAATAGTATAAGAAGGCAACAAATTTTGAATAGGCACTGGAGAAAGAGTAGAAGAGAGGAGGAAAAACTAAGAGACAGAAGAGAGATGAGAGCTTAGATGTTAAGGGCAAACACTAGTGGGGCACAATAGTAACAGCTATCATAGCCTCAAATTTGGCCAAAAAGGCAAAAGATTCCTTAATAGCAGATACTAGCAGGATCTATACTAATAGAGAAAGTAGAGAGAATGAATATAGCTGTGGTAAATTCACAATAACAGTAAATATAATTCATGCCTAGATAGAATCCATATGCCATAGATGTAGACTATAGAAGAAATTATTACAACTGTGGAGACTTTGATCATATTGTGAGAAATTGTAGGAACTAGAGAATTATAAGGAGAGAAAGAAGATTGGAATATGGAAACAATAAGAACAGTAATTTAAATGGAGAGAAGAATTTAATAGTTCTTGACTAGATTCTAGTATAAATAGGTTTGTAATGCTCTCTAGAGTAATAGACAATAAATTCTGCTATAACCTAGACAATGGGAATATATTAAGAGAAGTAACAGTAAAGATTGGTTTTGAAAGAATTGATACACAGGAAGGAGTAACAGTGGAGGTATTATTGGACAATAGTGTGATGGAGTTAGTAATAAGTCTAGAGTTTGCAAGAAAGCAGAGATTCAAATTGAAAAAAAAAAACAGAAAGACCCATATATATAAGAAATGTGATCATTTTCTTCAACAAAGAATAGCCTATTAAACATACAGTGGAAGTATATATTTATTACCAAGAGCACAGGGAGAGGACAGAAATTAATGTGATTAGAGAACAGAATTAGAGTATGATTTTAAATATACTATTACTAGCTTGCCACAATCCTAAGATTAATTGGAAAATGGGAGAAGTTAAGATGATAAGATGTCCAGAGGAGTGTGAAAAGCAGTGGAGACTAAAGCAGAGGAAATCAGGGTGGTAGAAGCAAAAATAAGAAGAGAAAAAACAAGAAAAGAAAGAACAAAAAAAGGAGAAAGAAAAGAAAAAGAAAAAACTGAAAAAGAAAGAATTATGGAAGTAAAGAAGATGGCAGAGAAATAGGAGATTTGATGAAGAGAAAGAAGTAGCAAAATCTGAAGAAAAGGCTAAGAAATTGGTTCCTCAAAGGTTCTATAAATAAATAGAAAAAAGGCAAGTGAGAAAATACTAACAAAGAAGCTGTAGGATTATGCTGTCATATACCATTTAAGTATATCTAATATATCTGACTCCATCATGGATAACAATTACATAAGCTCTACTCTACCTAAAACATTTACAAAAGTAGATATCCTCTCTTTAATTCACATATTACTTCTGGTATAGATCAACCTGGTTTCATTCTATGTTAGATCACTCCATTACTTATCACATGGCTTCTTACGATCTCCATGAAACTCTGGACTTGATATTTAAGGACTTTAGTATATCCAAAGTAGTTATCTGTCTTTTCTAATTCTCTAATAGACTTAGTACTAATATTTAAAATATATAAATACTCTATAATTTCTTAGCTTGAAAATCACCTAGTGTAGTGTACTGTTTTGAGTGCCCATGTTCAGAAGTTTGACTTCCCAAATGATTTTCTTTCTGTTATGACTTTCTTCCAAAATATGATAGTCATAACAAGTAAAGATACAATATATCTACTGAAGCTAAGATTATTCTAGGATTATATTTGCATGTGTTGGATAATGTTCCCACACTCTTCTAATGTTTTCTGCAAATTTTTCTATAAATGGTTTCTTCTTCTAGGCATGTTTATTACCTAATAAAAATATAGGTACTAAGAAAATATTTACTAAGTTAGATTTGTAATGAGATTATAGTGTATAGATAAAAAAAGGAGACAAGTGGAAGACAGCATTTATGACTCCAGAAGGATCATTTGAACCTACAATTATATTCTTTGGATTAACTAATACTCCAGAAATGTTTTAAATAATGATAAACAAGATCCTACAGAACTTGATCAACACTAGAGAAGTGGCAAGTTTTATTAATAATATAATTGTAAGAACAGAAGATGAGGAAAGATACAATGAAGTAGTAGAAGAATGTTAAGAGACAATTCACACTCACTGGGTTTATCTGTGGAGGTAGCATAAAAGATAAAAATACAGGATTAGACTTAGTAAATAATATAAGGAACTAGAAATAGTATTACATAGATAATTGACCTTGGCTTTAATGGATGATGTTATACATAGCCTATTCATTGTATAGTTGTAATTTTCAGATGTCAATAGCTTAGAAAAAGTAAGTGACAAGTATAACACAAGTCCAATTTGATTAATAGACTGAAGAATGGTACATAATAGCTATTATTCTTAAATATAGAAGTTTTAATTCAATAATACTCTCTCACTGCACATACTCCAGATTGTTGGGTACTATGGGATATTATAGTATGCTTGAACTCTTATTTATTTTAATTTTCTTTTCCTTTTATTTATTTTTTTTGATTTGATTTATTTTTTCTTTTCTTTTTTTTCTTGGACAATAAAGAGGTACATGACCACTGTCATATGATGCATTACATGATGTAATGTCATAGATCTGGAATATAGTAAAAAAAACTAGAACAATGATATCAAAGACATGGTTACAGTATATTTACCTTGTAGTAATATATAGTGGACTTATGGACAATATATGTAGTTTAGGGTAAGACTTGTAATAGTAGTATATGTAGTATAAGAATACATTACAGACTTCTTGTTGGGTTCTCTTATAATTTCTATGAGACTCTTGCTATATAAGACTACTCAGTATACTATTGATTGTTTCAATTAATAGTTGTCATAATAGTAAAACTCAATACTTCTCAGAGATACTACATCTCATGGTCTGCCTTAATTACCCTCTTATCATCCTTGGTGTGTGACTAGCATGGTCAATCACTACAAACCTTTATATAGCCAGATTTTAGGCTTAAGGGGAACTAGCTGTTCAGCATAGATAGTCATAGACAGCAGTGACCAGATCTAGACTGCTGTCTAGATATTACTCATTGCTTAATTAGGTAGTGTTTAGTAGAATACTTGTTTTTTTGTATAAAATCCTTATACTGAAGATCTATTGTGATCTTTCCATGTAGAAGAGCAACATTGTCTAGTAAAGAAATATCTAGTTTAGGGATTCCCTTCTTAGGTATATTAGCTAGTGTTCATTAGAATAGTAGTTAGTAGGCTAGTAAACAGGTAGTTAGTAGACAGTGTGAGATCAGGTAAGAAGAATACTAACTAGTACTTATAGAGGAACTTCTTAAAAGAATAGTGCTTAGATTGTTAGATATTATGGCAACAAATATTATTGATATTAGTCAAGTGAATATAGAAGGATTGATGAGAGATATGGGAGAGAAAGAAGCAATGAGACTATTAAAGCAGGTAATAGAGAACAACATAATGATATTAAATTACAAAAACAGTTATTGGAATTACAAGAAGTAGCAAAGCAGAAAAGAAGAAGAGAACAGGAAAGAGAATGGAAGAGAAGGGAATATTACAAAAGATGGAAGAAAGAAGAACAAAAAAGAAAAAGAAGAAGAGAAAGAGAGAAAGAGGCTAGATGATGAGTAGAAAAAATGAGAATGAGGAAAGAAAGAAAAGTGGAGAAGAAATGGAGGTAACAAGAAGCATGAGAAAGAAGGAGAGAAAGGAACAGAGAGATAGTGATGCAGGAGAGGAAGTATTTTGTTTGTGAATGTTTTGGGTATATTATCCATAATTATAGAAATATAGAGATTAAGAGAGAAGAGGGATCAATATTAATGTCCTCAAATAAATTTGAAGATTAACAAGCAGAATGATAAATATAGGAGAAGGGAGTGGAGAAGAAGTAAAGAAAGATAGGAAAACAGTATTGAGAGAAGAAAAGTTGAAGAAAGGAAAAAAGGAAAGACCAGTAGAAGTAAGAAAGATAGAAGGAGGAAAATTGTTGAGAGAAGTAACAGTAAAGATAGAGTTGAAGCAGAAATATGACAAGGAAAGAATTGTTGTGAAAGCATTATTGGACATTAGAGTGATAATATTAGTAATAAGTTCAGAATTTGCAAAGAAGAATAAGTTTAGGAAGAAGAATTTGAATAGGCCAATTTATATGAGAAATGTAGATGTTATCTTTAATTATAAAGGACTAATTGAACATATAGTGGAGGTAGAATTATTTTACAGAGGGTATAAGAAGAGAATGGAAATAAATGTAATAGGAGGACAGAAGTAATGTGTGATATTAGGAATGTCATGGCTAACACACCATAATTCTGAGATCAATTGGAAGACTGGGAAGGTAAAAATAATGAGATGTCCAGATAAGTATGAGAAACAGTAGAAGGCAAAACAGATAAAGCCAGGGTGGCAAAAGAAGAAGAAGAAAGAACAGAAGAAAGAAAGAATACAAAGAGAAAAGAAAGAGTTCAGAAAACTAACAGTTGAAAAAGAGATAGAGATAGCAAGAATGATAGAAGAAAAGCAGGAAAAAGAAGAAGACTTGATAGAGATTAGAACAGTATAAGAAATATTTCCAAGAAGGTTCTATAAGTATTTAAAGGTGTTTGAAAAAAAGAAGTCAGAGAGAATGCTAACAAGGAAGACATGAGATTATGCTATAGATCTCAGAGAAGGACTTTGTTGTGGCAACCACCAGTCACAAAGACCAATAACTACACAGCAAGCAAATCTCTTAGGTAGATATAATATGGGAAGTTGTCATATACAAGTCCACCTGTTCGAAAAACTACATCCCC
>Ga0157363_1002986_pt1 | contig 15110 bp, 15 predicted proteins | sample AttsexASBM1_FD_111477 | JGI IMG/M metagenome (GOLD analysis project Ga0157363, IMG submission 111477) | Fungus gardens microbial communities from leaf cutter ant in Ribeirão Preto, State of São Paulo, Brazil - Atta sexdens ASBM1 | ecosystem: Host-associated > Fungi > Mycelium > Unclassified ...
ATTTTCGATTTTTTACAGTTTTAAAAATGGAGTTGAATTTGCAACAACGAGTTTGTATTAAATTTTGCGTTAAAAATGGATTCAATGGTGTGAAAACCTTGGAAATGTTGGGAAACTGTTTCGACAGTGATACTCTAAATAAAACAGCTGTTTATGAGTGGCACGAAAAAACTATTACGGGGAACGCGTTTTAACAGCCGAAAGGAGGTAATGGAAAAATCGAAGACGGCTCTGACCGATAATAGAGTTCCAGAAATGTTTCGAGAGCTGGATCAAGCGCTAGCATAAGTGCGTTGCAGTCGATGGGGAGTATTTTGAAGGAGACAATATCATTTTTGATGAATAAAACTTGTATTTTGAATTTTCTGAATGAATTCCGGGAATTTTTTGATTAAGGTAGTATTATCAAAGTTGTAGGATAAGTAGAGAGACATATTTAGATGATCTTTTGCACGAAGAGAATTTTCTTTTAAAATCTACTCTGAAAATATGGTAGTTACATTATGGTACAATACAATATTTTTAAGATTTTTACCATGCACTTCAGTAAAATTAATCAAATCTATTTTATACTTTATTGTATTTTATTAATGAATGAGAGAGATTTACATCAAAATTTTTCGAAATAAAAATGTTGTCCCCCAATTATCATATTTTCAGAGTAAACTCTAAGAAAAAATTCTTTCCGTGTGAATAATCTTAAATGTCCTTGGTTTTCATACTACCAAAAAAAAAATTTTTTTAATGACAAGAGGTATTTTTTACTCGTTCTATCGAGTGCTCAATGAGCATGAATAATTTTGCTGAATAATTTTGCGTTAGAGAATCTTTTCGAAAATGCAATTATTGTGGAGTATAAGCCAAAAATAAGCAACTATTGTAGGATATAAGCCAAAATAAGCCAGACTGTTTACTATGTTGATTGAGATACGAGGCAAGAGTTCAACAGAACGTTCTCAAACAAACATATTGGTAGAAATGATCTTGCGTTATTCCCTGAGATCACCCGATTTAACATGTTTGGACTATTATTTTTGGGAAACAATGAAGGAGCTAGCTTACTTTCAACATTCTATCACTTTGGAAGAAAAGAATAAAAAAATATTTTTCGCAATATAACGATTCAAGATCAGAAGAAGCAAGCTATCCATAAAGATTACAGGCATGTCGAAATCAACATGGCAAACATTTTGAACATTTATTGCAATAATAAAAAGTTTGTTTTAAAATCTTCAGTCTGACTTATGTTAGTTTATATCCCGACAATAGTTAAATTTTTGAAAATATACTCTAATGGAAAACTATGTAAAATTCAGTTCATTGAACACCATCGATAGAACAAGTAAAAAATACCCTTTCCCATTTAAAAAAATTTAGAACCGGATATGTATGTATATACAGTGTATTTGATAAGTAACGATAGATCTTTCGCACATTAGCAAAATGAACTAAATTGAAAAGAAAAGTCTTTTATCATTTAATAATTTTCGCATTAGTAAACAAGATATTAATTACTAAAAGTTGTCGAAAATTAATCTTCAATCATTTTTTATTCAAATCTATTAATTTTATAGAAAAAGACAAAACACTGCAAAAGACAAAATTGTTTATTTTCTTCTTATAGAGTTCTAAGAATTTTTTCAGAATTTTTTAATGTTAATAACTGTATTTTCTCAAGTTTTGCTAGACCTCCATTCCCCGCGGCCTGCGTGTCGAGCTAGCACTGGGCACACACTTAATAGTAGTAGGCCGGATAAACGCGCATATTCGATGATCTTTTAAGATTAATATTTCGTTAACTATTGCGAAAATTGTAAAATGATAGAGAACTTTTTCATCAGTTTACTCCGCTCTACCTATTCACAAACTCTGATGAATTATGGGATACTTTGTATACATGTCTGATTTTATAAACCACGCGTTAATTAAATTTTTTATTTTAAAATACAATCTACTGTTAAAAAGTAAAATTTTTAATATAAATTTTTAATATAAATTTATTATAAATTTTGTAGTACATGACATCAAAGATTGTTATTCATAAAGAAAATATACAGTTTATCCTTATCAGGTGTACAAGTATGAAATGACGATTTGAGAAACAGATGGCGCACCAATGCAATGTGAAGTACAAAGATTTAACATTATACACCATTTTATTATACCATCAACAAGTGTCAAACGCGCAAAGTAATTTGATTGAAAAGTGTTTGCATAGTATTGTGTTGCTGTGTTTAATATGACGAAATTTGTACCAAATAAGGAGCATTCACGGACATATTAATTTTTTGTTTTCATTTGAAGAAAATTGCTGCGGAATCATACCGATTACTTGGAGAAGCTTATGAACATGCTCCATCCAAAAAAAACATGTGAACGATGGTTTCAGCGTTTCAAAATTGGAAATTTCGATGTTGCAGACAAGAAACACGGAAAACCGCCCAAAAAGTACGAAGACATGGAATTGCAAGCATTGCTGGATGAAGATGATTCACAAACACAAAAACAATTCACAGAGCAATTGAGCGTTAATCAAGCTGTTTCCAATCGCCTACGAGAGATGGGAAAGATTCAGAAAGTCGGCAGATGGGTGCCACATGAATTGAACGAGAGACAGATGGAGAGGCGCAAAATACATGTGAAATTTTGCTCGAACGATACAGAAGAAAGTCATTCTTGCATAGCATTGTTACTGGGGATGAAAAGTGGATTTTTTTTGAGAATCCCAAGCGCAAAAAATCATGGATAAATTCAGGCGCACCATCCACATCGATCGCAAGACCGAATTGCTTTGGCAGGAAGACGATGCTCTGTGTTTGGTGGGACCAGAAGAGTGTAGTCTATTATGAGCTATTGAAGTCTGGTGAAACGGTTAATACCAAATGCTATCAACAACAATTGATCGATTTAAATCGTTCGCTGCTTAAAAAAACGAAAAAACCAGAATATCAAAAGAGGCAACATAAGGTCATTTTTTTCCATGACAATGCTCCATTACATTCTTCCGAATTTAATGTGTTTTTTTTAGGAAAAAAACACGTTAAGTTCGGAAGAATGATAAATCGTCATTTCATACTTGTACACTAATACAACTTTGTCGTTTGGTTATTAATTGGTCAGTCTTAAAATATCATAAACCAATCACAGTGCCGTATTAGCTTTTTAAGGCATTGCTTAAAATTGTCTTGATTTGAAAACGAATTATGAATATCGGCCAAAAATTAAATATATACAAAATATATACAAAATATATACAAAATTATGTCATAAATATGTTAAAAATATAAAAAATAACGGTAAAAGTAACTGTAAACAGTAAAAAGAAACTGTTTTGATTACCATTACTAAAATAATGCAACTACGTTACAGTTATACAAAAAAAAAAGTAACGTCGTTATCAGTCCGTTACCAAAAAAAATAATTTGTAATGGTATTATAATAGCGTAATGGTATTATAATATTATAAGTAACGAATTATTTTCATTCTCCAATATATATATAAATTAGTGACACAGAAGATTAAAATTTATTTGTATGTTTATTTAAATTTTTACTAATTATATATAATATTTTATATATAATTATCTATAATATTTTATAATTATTTATTTATGTTCTTATCTTTTCTTTTTTATTTTTGTCTTTTTATAATAACAAAATTAATTTCTTTCTTTTTCTTTGAGGCTTAGTCACGGTTCTAAGAAATTTTAATACAACTGGCAAGATTGGAAATTCTGTTCTTTTAAGCGATTTCACAAATAGGTTTAAAGATAAGGATAATTCTTATGTTTTTCATGGTAATGTTCACTTCATTGAGACTGCTTCTGTAACAAGATTGAACGTAAGTGGATCGATTCAAGGATCAATGTTAAACAATTTCTTCAAGACCATGATCTTTAAAAATGATACAAATGTTACAATTTTTGGATTAAAATTATTTAAAAATTCGGTTACATTTAATAATGCATTTAACATCGATGGCAGCTTAAACAATTTAGATTTATATAGATTTTACGAAAATGTTGTTTATATCAATAAACCTTTCTCAATTAATATCAAAGTTATGTTCAGAGAAAATGTTTATCTACGAAAAAATCTCGTAGTAAAAAATAAATTACAACCATATACCATTATGGAAGTTGATATGAAAGACTTTCAGGAGAATGTTATTGCCCTTAATAAACCTAAATATTTTCCAGGTAATTATCGATATCTTTTTGTATTAGTAAAAATGTATAGGGCTCGGTCTTATTTTAAATAAATTTATTTAAAATATACATTTAAAATATACATACAAAAAAAAATTAAATAGTTATTTAATATTTATTATTTAAAATAACTTCTTTTGATGTATTTCTTATTTAAATAAGTTTTTGGAAACTTATTTTATATTTTTTATTTAAATAAGTAGTATCAGTTTTTTATTGATTGCGAATTTTAAATCATTTTCTGAAACCTAATTTTTTTATATTTTTTATTTTAAATAAATTGTATCAATTATATTATCAATCCATCGGTAAAAGTGACAGTGAGTAATTAAATTATAATATATTTATGATGAAGTATTGCACATGTGACGTATCCACATATGATCCTTGTTGAATTTTCATCTGGTTCGCGAAGGGTTAATATTATTAAGTATCAATTATAGACTATAAAACTGCTATAAAAAAACGTTATATTTAGAAATGTATTAGTATATTTAAAAAAACAAAAATCATTAAAATATTTTTTATTTAAATACTTGAATTATTTAAATATTTGAAATTTTATTTTTAGTTTATTTACATATTTATTATTAATACATAATATTCATTACTTTATATTTTAAGTAAATTTCCGAAATCTATTTTTTATTTAAAATAAGAAATGGCCTTCGAAAACTTTTATTTAAAATAAAATATAAATTATTTTTATATTTTAAATAAAAATTATTCTATATTTTAAATTTTCGGGTTCTATTTCTTATTTTAAATAATTTCTTGTGACCTATTCCTTATTTAATATTTTTAATAAATTTTTGAAACCTATTTTATATTTTTTATTTCAAATAAGTCAGTAATTTTATCGACCTCCTACGATTTTATATTTTAAATAAGTTTCTAGAATTTATTTTTTATTTTTTAAGTCGCATCAGTTATTTTACCGAGCCCTGAAAATGTATATATGTATAGTCATAAAAGCAAATAAATAATAATTCAGGTTTCTTCATTCAGAATTCACAAATAATAAAAATATATTAGGAGAAAAATATACAAATCAATAAGCATCGATTTGTAATCATATTTTTTTATATGACATTATATGTCATATTTTCATAAAATTAAATTATTTATATGCTTTGCAAAGAATTTGTATATTTTGTAAAAAATTATTTAATATTTTATAAAATTATATGTACTTATAAAATAATTTGTAGCAAAATTTTTTTCTTTTAATCAATTTAAATTATTCTACTCAATAGTTTTTTTAAATAAAAGTTTGTTACACAATTTTACAATCTCTTTTTTTACAGCAATTATTGTCTATTGTAAACGATGTGTAACTATAATATATTATATATGTTATTTGTAATATATATGTTATTTGTAATAACATTATTAAAATATGCATCATCGTAAATAATTAAATACTTAATTTTGAAGCATAAGAAAAAGTATTTTGTTTTTTGTTTCAGCACGAATAACACTCAACAATGTGACTTTCCAGACAAATATAAAAGTCATGCAGGTCAATGACTTACAAATGAATCTGTTGATTTTATTAAATACGCGACAGTTTATTATGATCGATAAACTTAATTGTACTAATATTATTGTTAGAAACATTCAGATATCAGGACATGTTAATACCTATCATATAGAAGATATCTATGCGGATACCTTCATGGTATAATGAACATAAAATTAAAACAAAACTTTTATTATTTGGAATAAATTTAGCAAATAAAACATAAGATGTTGAAGATGTTCCAATAAAGTAATATAGATTATTTAGACATACATACTATTTCAGTCTTTTCTTTTGTTCCTTCCATGCATAATTAATGTTAAAATTAAAATTATACATACAATAAAATTATATTTGCTTGTTTTACAGACATATGGTAATCAGAATATTACAGGATATATAAAGCTACAAGGAAACATTTATGCGTACCATAACTTCAATGCTCATTTAATCAATAATTTTAAATCAACGGGAATTGTTTCTTCAACTGCAAACGACGCTCTAACAGGTAGAAATTAAGAAATAAAACAATCAGTTTTATAAATGCCATAAAATTTTCAAGTGCTGTTTAAATGTCTAGTACGTGCATACAACACCTTTTTTTATTTTACGTCATATGAACCAGTTTTCAGTGTTTAATAGCACTCAGCATGAATACATTTGAATAATCTTTATTTAAACTCTAATGATAAAAAATAATATATTTATATAATTTTTGTTTAGGAAACTTTATGTTCAAAACTCCAGTTATCCTTGATAAAAATCTCATCGTTTTGGGTCTTCTAAACAGAATAAACCCAATTAATTGGCAAGGAGCAATAATAAAAACGATAAACGAAACAAAACAGATTATATCTGGAAAATGGAGAGTGCATGGAAATGTCTATTTTGAAAAGAACGTTGATGGAAATGAAATTTTGAATGAAATTAATATCACTGACACATCATCGACGTTAACAAGAAAACATTCCGAAATAAATCACATTACTGAGGAAACATATGTAAGAAAATTATAGTATTTATAATGAAATAAATTAATATTGACAATAATTTTATTAAATAATAAGAATCTTATCAGATTTAAAAATTAATATTGATTTCTATGCAATTTAGTAACATTACATTATTAAATTTGTTCTGCACAAGAATCCAACGCTCTCACTTGTTTATGCTCTAAATATAATTTTATTTTTTACAGAAGGATTTAAATAACGTGTGTGCATTGCACTTGGATATACTCAAATGCAATGCTATAAAACAGATATATAAATTTAACACGTTTGATTATTTAAAAATCCAAGAATTTGATGGAAACATTCATAACATCCATACCGTCGAAATAAATGATATGAATTATATATTAATAAATTACAACATTTGCCATATAAAACTTCTATTATATACTCAAACTGATTTTCAAGTGATCGATGAAGTATCCGATTTTGGATTAATTAATCAATGGATGTTTTTTAAATTAAATCGCGTTTTATACTTGCTTACAAGCGTAAAACGAACCTGTGGTAGAAGTCTTAATAACTTATGGAAATTGGAAAATAATAGAATAGTGGTAAGTTTATTATAATGCGTAGACACACGTATAAATTTACGCACGTATAAATTTATTTATTTAAAAAAATATATGCAAAATGTATTTTTTAAATCAGATTTCTCAATTAAACGGAGATAAAAAATATTTATAAAATAAGTACTTTCTTCTTATAACAATAAGTTCTGCTAATTTGTTCCATATTATTTTTTCTCTCATAGCATGTATTAGAACTTGATAATGTCACAGACATTGTGAATTTATATCAAGATGGATTAATAGCAATGATTCAAAAGAATCTTGAAATTACACCATCTAATATGCAATTGGATATAAAGACTCTTACCTCGTACAAAAATGAGACATTAAATTTGATTTCAAATAACGAGCCTATTGTATTAACTAATCAATCTCTATCTTATAATTTGCAAGAAAGATCTTTAAACGACACACGTTTAAAAAATTGTTTTGGTTGTGGCAGCGTATTGACTTTTAAAGTAGGTATTAATAAAAAAGAAGAGTACATCCACTATAATGAAGAAGTCAGCCAAGATTATATATATGTGAGTTAAATATAATTTTCATTTTCATTTTATTATGTAGCTTATTTTATAATTCGATAATTGCTATTTATTGTAAAAGGATAATATTAATTTATAAAAAAACATTTTCTTTCCATAAAACTGAAACTTTTGCTGTATTATTGTGTGTTATGTAATTGTATTATATAGCGTATTAATCACATTATTTTATCTAGTTGTGCAAAAATGACATTTCACAAACAAAAATTCTGCAAACAATAAAAGCACGTCAACCAAAATCATTTTTAGTTCTAAATTTTGATGAATTCGTCGGAACATTACTTGTTTTCGTAGAAAATAATGATATTATTCAAGTGTACGAATATAAAGGTAATTATACTATATTATAAAATTAATAAAAAATAGAAGAAATTAAAGAAAAAAGATATTTTTTGTATTCATAAAATAATATAATTGTTCCATTTCACAAAACTGTTTTCAAGGTATCGAAGGTTTTGTGCATCGAAATATTATACAAATAAAAGTTGATAAGTTATACAACTTTAAAGTGAGAAATTTCAATAATTTAGGAAAGAGACATTTTTTGGCTGCAATTTATAAAAACCGACTAACAATTTTAGAGGTGAAAATGCATGGCGAAAAATTAAATTCGGAAATGTTATCTGTGAATTTTTGTTACACAAATAAGTGTTAAAAATATTAAATATGTAAGTGTATTATATATAAGTGTATTATTTCTATGGAATAATGTATTAAAATTTTTTTTTGTTATTAATTTGAATTGATAAAAATTGACATATAACATGGAAATGTATTCAATATATTACATTGAATTAAATCATTATGAATAGTATACATATACATGCGTGCGTCCACACGCACACACATAATTATGAAGAATTGTTGTGTAGCATTATTATTATTATATGTTATTTTACACATTATAATATTCAGAATTATATTGAAAGATTATTGTGCCAACTACCACCTTCCTACTGCTCATAAATAAATAATTATTACTTGTTATGAATTTATTTATCAATTTATTACACAATTTATAATTATCAAAATAATGTCAGTTAAAGTTATATACATTTGAGTTATACATAAAAACACGAACTTTTTTATAATAAAAGAATGTACAATAGCTTCTAGTATATGTAATACTACGTGTTAGTATACCAGTATAGCACGTAGTATTATAGCAATATTATAGCATTATTTTTTCGTTTCAATACTACAATACGAAAATATTGCTAAAATATTATTTAGTAAAATATTCTTTTATGCATAAATATTTATAAATACGCATAAATATACATAAACATGTATGAATATTCATAACTATAAATAATATTGCATTATAAATAATATTATATTATAATTATATGAAATATATCCATATATGCTTCTTTCTCTTGTAAAATTAGTCTAATAAAATAATAATAATAAAAAAAACATTAAAAAATAATTAAAAGAATAATTTTTGAATTAATTGTTTGTTTTTGGTGAAAAAAATTATGTTTGGTGAAATATAAAAAAAATTACTTATACATAATTATATAGGGGAGACTATAGGGACAAGTAGACTCATTTTTAAAATTTTTAAACAAAATTAAGAGATTTATCAAAAAAATAATTCTACACCAGTTACTACATTTGACACACTTTCTCTCTCTCTCTCTCCCTCCCCTCCCTTCTCTCTCCCTCTCCTTCCCTCCCTCCCCCTCCCTCTCCTCTTTCTCTAAGTCGTTTGCCTCATGACCATTGTCTTGTTTGTATGTTTATTGATTGTTTTGATTACGTCTTTTTGTCCGTTTTTCTGTAACTTCTCTGACAAAGAATATCTACAGACAGAACTCAATCACTTAAAAACAGCCTTATAGAAAAACGAAATCAGAACACAACATTGAAACAGGACTTCAAATACTGTTTGACAAAACGACCACAATAGCCAACATTACATTATACTTTCCAAGAGAGTATAAAGAAAGTATAAAGTAGTATAGAGATACAAAAACACCCTAACAATCTAAATAGAGATAATGGCTACAACATAAATAAAATATGGAAAACTATTTTCCCGGTTAATGAGGACTGACCGATTTCCCCCTCTCCCTACTCCCCACAATTCTCTTCTTTCCTTCCATCACTCTAACAAGTAACGTAATATATAAAAGGGAAACGACCCGGAGAAACAGCTCAGTATCAGGCTCCTCGCTCCTGATGAAGTGAACTGCAAGGTTCACAAAACGTTGGCATTCCAAGAATGGATCTGGACACGAAAGAAACTCGCGAAACGCATAATCTTTATATAAAATCAATTGTTGAATCCTAATTTATGAACGCTAAAAAGATATTAGGTGCTGTCCGTTCTTTATACTGATAATATATGATATCTCAACATTTAAATTGTCATTGTAGATTGCAACTTGTCTATTATAAATGCGCCAGAAATCTAAGTATGGAGTGAATGCGCAAGTCTATCGAGAATGGTACATACATATAACGTATAATTATCTTTTCAACCTAACCAACATGTGTGTTCACAATTATGATTTTAATTGGAACGATGTAAGAATTCTGAGTAATGAACAATCATATAATAAGTGCTTAGTTTCCGAAATGATACACATAAAAAAACAGCAACACACTTTGAATAAACAAAATGACACGGAATCTGTTCCAGATGCATATCTCCCTATAATCCAATTATTATCTCCTTCCTAATTACTCGCTTCTGTAGTGGTATTTCTTGGGAGGAAGATATTATGTATCACGTATGCTTCGAACCGGCATCTATAAGCCTTATGCCAATGATCTCCTTCTTTTTTAAAATTAATGGCTCTCGCCTCTCGAAATAATAAATGGAGATCGATGCGGCCAGATTACGTTCTTATGAGAGATACAAAAACTAAAAGTGATGCAATGCCCGCAAAAATGGCGAAGCTCGCCCGAACACTGGGCGCCTGCGTCTACGGCGACGTCATGCCGCGTGGACGCGACGTCAGGACGAACGAATGGGTCCAAAACCACGAAACGGCTATGTGTATTTTAATGCTCAGTCAAAATCGGCAACACAAATCAAATTCAAAAATATAACTTGTAGCATGCGAGCCGAGATAGGTCCGCCGCGAGCGAGTGGTTCTTTAGAACTCATGCCTATGATCGTCTAATCATTATCAATGCGCGTCAGCGCCTTACCAACGCTCTTCGTGAGCGCTCCCCCAAGTGGCTTTTAAGGCACGTTTACACAATACCCTTTCCCTTTTATCAAAAGGCCAATACACTTATTCTTTACAGTTTACAATATAAAATCCTTATATCTCGAGTTCGGTTTAACAATTCGTTTTGATTTTGGATTTTGCACTTCCTCGTTCCCTGACTTATCTGTCTCGACATCATCACTATTTCTTTTACGTTCTGATCCGCTCTTTCCATTTGCTCTCCTTGTAGACACTCTCTATTCGCGTGCTCTACGTCTTCTTCTAGATACACTGACTCATCTCTTAGGACTAACTCCTCTTTGTCCTTATATGATGCGTCAAATGCCATCGATTTCGGCGAATTGTGCCGTTTCCCATTCTTACAACATTAAAAATTTGGGTTCTTGTCTACTTCAGTAACTTTCGCATAGATTCGTTTGTCTATAACCCATACTTTATCTCCTACTACTAAATCTGACATTTTCTTTACTCGATGCCTTTTATTGTAATTAATCTCGTTTTTATTTTTTCTTTCTTTTTCAAATTCTGAAACTTTTTTGTTGATTTATGAATCTTCCTAACTTAGTAGGTAACATCCCTGCTTAAAAAGTCCGATAGAATCAGATAGAAAAAAACTCTATCCAATTGAATCGTATTTATGGTTCGTAAATTTCAGGTTATTTACCTGAAATTATATATGATAGATTTTCTATATTTCTTTATCGTTTTTATCACACGATTTAAACATCATTTTTAATATCAATTTTTATCTGGTCATGTTATCTGGTCATGTTATCATAATTAATAGTATTGTATCGTTTTAATTGTAAATTTCATATTATTTTTAAAAAAAAGCTTTTTATAATTATTAAAATACAGTTCTTATTTTTTTTTATTCATTGTGGAATTAATTTATATTTTCACATGCAATTTATTAATTACAATTATATGTATCGGAAATTTATAATTTTTGAAAACGCGTATTGGAATCGATTGAGATTCGAACCTAAGATCTACAGGGTGACAGTCTAACACTCTAACACTGAGCTATAATCGCACGCTTGTCTGAATACTTTAGCATGTGATAGTTATACAGACATTTCTGGATTAAATTACGTAAGTTCTTATAAACATTGTATTATGTTTATGCCTTAAGTATCTTTTTAATGTTAATTTTAAATTACTTTCCTGATATAGATTTTCTTTATTTCTCTATCATTTTTATCATATAGCTTCATTATCGTTTTTAAACAATTTCTTGTTTTATGAAAATTAATAATTAATAATTTTATTGTGTTTTTGAATCATAAATTTCAGATTATTTATCCAAAATATTTGATAAATTTTCTATACTTCTGTATCATTTTTGTCAACTCGTTTTCAATTTATTTTTATTAAAATTAATAATTGTTTTATATTTTTAATTTGTAAATTGTAGAATATAAAATTTAATCGTAATCGAAATTTACGATTAAAGATATGATAGAATATCTTACTAATTTTGATAAAATACGACTAAAATAATTGATTAAAACCGAGATTTAAGTTGATACGGAAATAAAAGATATATGTCGCATACTTTAGATGAGTAATCTGACATTTATGATTAAAAACGAGGTTTAAACTATAATAAAAACGATACAATGTTTTTAAAAAACTGTATAATTTAATCCAGAAATGTTAGAATATGTTAGAATAAGATAGATGGAAAAATTACCGTATCTTATCGTTGGCAACATAATATGACATTTAATTTATTAAATAATTAATTATTCAATGACCTAAGTGAAAACTTAGTTATATAACAATGGTAGGATAATATTTCTATAACATCTACCTTATTTAAACATATAAAGAACATTTTTGGATTAAATTGTACATATTCGTATATATATCATCCTATCGCTTATTTTATATTAAATCAGATAATATGACAGAGAAATTTGTATACAGTTAATTATTCTATCAGAGATTAAATTATATAAGTTCATATAAATATCCTTTCGTTTATTTCTTATTAATCCGATTAAATAATGATAGGATCATATAGAAAAGCTTATGATTTCCAGTAAGTATTCTATCATATTTATTTATTGGATTGTCCGGAAAGTTCGTGCCGATTTTGAAGGAAAATTCAAACGCAGAAGATTTAAATTTTAGTATACATTTATTAAATTATATAGGTACCATTCTGTTCTACAATCTTTGTTCATTTTTCAGGCACCTTGAATTCCATCTTTCCAGAATCTCTCAGGTTTTTCAGCGGAAAACTTTTCTAAGTGATTTTTTACCTCAACCAAAGAGTTGAAGCTTTTTCCATTAAGGGTATTTTATAATGATCGAAATAGATGGAAATCAGAGGGCGCGAGGTCTGGTAAATATGGTGGATGGAGTAAAACATCCTAACCGAGCTCCAACAACTTTTGTCGAATTATCAAAGACACATGAGGCTGCGCATTGCGTCCTGATGAAACACGACGCCCTTCCAATTCTATTTCTGGATTTTGTTCAATTGCTGTCTTCAATCGTCTAATTGAGAACAATACTTCTCTGAATTTATTGTCTCGTTGTTTGATAAAAACTCATAATACAGGATCCCTTTCCAATCCCACCAGACACAGAGCATGACCTTCTTTGAATGAAGACCGGCTTTTGGGGTGGCTAAAAGTGGTTCATTCCGCTTTCTTTTTCGCTCAACATTATTGTAAATGATGCATTTTTCATTCCTCGTCACTACTTGCTTCAAAAATGGTGTCTCCTGCGTTTATAGAGCGAGTGGTCGCAAATGGAAATGCGATCCATCAGATTTTTCTTCGTTAAATTGTGGGGAACCCATACATCAAACGATTTATGTAGCCAAGCTTCACAAAATGCTCGTGGATGATGGATTTTGACATATTTAATATTTCTGCTAATTTATGTGTCGTATAGTGTATAGCGTTATTCTCGATCAGTATTTTAATCTGATCTTCATCTGTGGTGGAGGGCCTACCCGGGTGTTCTTGATCTTCAAGGTTGAAATCACCAGCTTTAAATCTAGCAAACCACTTCCGCACAGTTCTTTCAGCTACAGCACCTTCACCATAAACAGCATATCTTGTTTGCTGCTTGTGGCATTTTTGCCTTTCCGGTAAAAGAAAAGCATTAAATGCCTAAAATACACTTTGTTTTCTTCCATATTCAAAGGCTACTTATAAAACTGACAAAAATTAACGTATCGCAATCAAATTTTTTTTCCAAGCTTAAAGTACCGTCTTTTACGATATGTACGCATGTCATTTGTTTTCAATCGTTCTGATATATTCAGATATATACCTGTCCTTACCTACCTAAAATCGGCACGAACTTTCCGGACCCAATAATATATTGTAATAATATATTGTAAGATATAAAACGATATTTATAACTTTTTTATTTATAACTTTTTTATCTGTCATGATTTTTTATCTGTCATGATTTTAATGTCCGATAGGTATGATAGGTCCTGATAAAAATTATATAGGATTTCTATCAGATTTCTATCGTTTTTTATCGAATTTTTTAAGTAAGGTTACTAAGTATACTCCAATGAATTTAGTTACTAAGTATACACTTTATGAATCTGATCTTCAATTTGTGTAGATTGATTTTGTTTCGACCACAATTTTGAACACTTAACAAAAGTATTTCAATATTCTTTTATTATGCTGAATCATTCATTGCCTATTCTGTATCATGTACAGCAATGAGATTTAATGTATGAGAGACACACCTTATATATACAATATATTGTGGAAGAGTAATCTCATTTTCAAAATCGAAATCATTATAATATTTAAATCCAGATAATACATCAACTAATGGAATAAAAGCTAATTGACTACATTGCAGACTGAAAAAAAGATCCATTTGTATAGCGAAATTATGTATAATTTGTATAGATAAATTATAGATATTGACATTCACATGGAAAGTCACATGGAAATATTAGGTGTACAACTTTGCTTCCGCCGTTTTTCTATAGATGGCTTTAGCGGTAAGTGGTGATCGAAATAAATAGATCATAGACGTCATACAATAAACTTGGGCATCTGTCAACATAACCCC
>Ga0157363_1002988_pt1 | contig 15103 bp, 13 predicted proteins | sample AttsexASBM1_FD_111477 | JGI IMG/M metagenome (GOLD analysis project Ga0157363, IMG submission 111477) | Fungus gardens microbial communities from leaf cutter ant in Ribeirão Preto, State of São Paulo, Brazil - Atta sexdens ASBM1 | ecosystem: Host-associated > Fungi > Mycelium > Unclassified ...
AAATGGCTATCGTGTTGGAGCACGGATCATTCACGAAATTATGGATCACTGGCCGAAATACAGCGTCCAGACTCCCTAAGCATAAACAGAAAATACGACAGGATCTCAAAGAGCCAGTCGCCTATTCAAATCAATATCGTGGCTGGACCGGACAGCCACGATGTCATTTCATCGGACGGAGTAGAGATCCACCATTGTCTGGGTTTCTTCGTCCCACAACACGTTACTACGTGCTTCCCGTATTCCATCACGCCAGGTGAGAATTTTTACGTTCTGGAATACGGCATGCGCATCATGGCAGGCCAGAAGGCGGTAGTTTGGAATGCCCGGAGCGGCATGATGAACACCAATATCACCTGTAAACCAACGCATGATCCCCGGTAGCCGCAGAAACGAACAACCCGTCAGAACGGCATCGAAGGCGTTCCATTGTGGCTTCTTTGCCCACTGGACACCCTCGAACTTGTGCTGCACCAGAAACAGCCAAACTCCGGTTACGGCCGCTGGATAGATCACCATAAAGCTTACGAGGCGACAAACTTCAAACCCATCAACCAGACAAGTGCACCATATCCTAAAAGCAGGATAAGGTTGGTCAGATAAACGCCAAGACGTTCTTTCACCCAGTGCCGGGGCGTATCGAAGGCAATGCGATAAACAATAAAGAAGATTATGGGAGGCATTAAAAATACTGTAAGGGCAGGATTTTTGCTTGCCCGGTAAAGATACTTCTTGATCGGAGTCATCTTCTGGTATTCAGAAACCGTAATGCAGTCTGAATACATGTCAGAAAGCCGCCCGCGCGTGTCCATATTGTTCCATGAACCATGGTGCAGGCGGTGATGCTTTTTCCAGTGATCATAAGGTGTCAAGGTGAGCAGGGAGCACAGACGCCCGACAAAATCATTGGCCCATGAGGCTTTGAAAAGGGACCCATGTCCGCAGTCGTGCTGGAGGATAAACGTGCGGATGGATAGACCTGCAGCAAACGGCGTTATAGCCAGCGAAATCCACCATCCATGCATCAGACCTGCATAGATCAGGACGTAGCTCCCCAGCAGCAGCCCGATGGTTGACAGAACCTGAAAGAGGCTGCGACCGAACTGGGAGCCCTGATACTTTCTTATCGAGTTGATTGGATCATCAGAACAACCTGAAGCTGCCAGTTCATGTGCCGCACGCTGTGTCATGATATTCCGAAAATTTCCTATAAAAAGATATAATTACGCTAATTATATTGAAAATTAACATTATCTGTAAGAAATAATTGTGACAATATGTTTGAAACAAAAATAATTCTAGAAAAATTTAAAAATTTTATTTATGTTTTTTTATTTTAAAAATAAAAATATTATTTGAATTCAGTATTAAGTTTTTGTTTCTCATTTTAGAATTTTATTAAAAATATATATTTATGATTTTATTATTAAAATATGCGTCTTATTTCAATAATTTTGTAATTAATTTGTAAATTTTTATAGAACTAATAAATTATTTATTCAAACAATATAGATATGTTAATTTTTATATTTTGGTGTATTTAATATAAATCCCATCATCCCAAATACTAAAAAGGCCAATGGAATTCCACCGGCCTTTGCAAGAAATACTGTGGAAATCGCTATCAATCCGAGACGCGTGCAATGTCTGCTCCGCAGGCGGCAAGCTTGCGGTCCACGCCTTCATACCCGCGGTCGAGGTGGTAAATGCGACTGAGTTCCGTCTCTCCTTCCGCGGCCAGTCCAGCAAGGATAAGCGAGAAGGAAGCGCGCAGATCAGTTGCCATAACACGGGCACCAGACAGCTTGGACACACCCCGGATGATCGCCGAGCGGCCATGCGGATTGATGTTCGCACCCATGCGGTTCAGTTCTGGAACATGCATGAAGCGGTTTTCGAAAATCGTCTCGGTAATCAGGGACGCGCCTTCAGCAACGGACAACATGGCCATGAACTGGGCCTGCATATCCGTGGGGAAACCAGGATAAGGCTCTGTCATGATATCCACGCCGCGCAGCGGTCCACGACGACGCACACGCAGGCCGCGCGCTTCCTCCTGAACCTCGACACCCGTTTCCTCAAGTGTGCGGATAACGGACCCCAGATCGTCGGCACGACCGCCCAGCAGAAGAAGATCACCACCGGTGATACCGGCTGCGCACGCGTATGTGCCGCACTCGATCCGGTCCGGCATCACGGCATATTCGGCGCCATGCAGAGCCTCTACGCCGTCAATGACGAGTGTCCCCGTTCCGGAGCCCGAAATGCGTGCGCCCATGGCGTTAAGGCAATTTACGAGATCGCCGATTTCTGGCTCACGCGCAGCATTGACGATCTCGGTGCGCCCCTTGGCAAGGGTCGACGCCATCAGCAGATTCTCAGTCGCACCGACACTGGCAAACGGCAGGATAATGCGCTCACCCGTCAGGCCATTCGGAGCACGAGCGTTGATATAACCGTTTTCGAGCGTGATCTCGGCGCCAAGCGTTTCCAGACCCTTGAGATGCATGTCGACCGGGCGTGTGCCGATCGCACAGCCTCCGGGAAGCGAGACCTTGGCTTCGCGGGCACGCGCCAGCAGCGGGCCCAGAACAAGGATCGAAGCACGCATCTTGGAGACAATGTCGTATGGCGCCTCAACGGACGCGATTTCGCCTCCGATGGAAAGCGTCCGCGGCCCGACATCCTCAACTGAAGGCCCGAGACCCGTAATCAGGTCTCGCATGGTTGTGATATCTGCAATGCTAGGAACATTGGACAGGACAAGCCGCTCTGACGTCAGCAAACCTGCGACCATAAGTTTGAGGCCGGAGTTCTTTGCACCCCCGATCTCGATTTCTCCGGTCAGACGGCGGCCGCCGCGGATAATGAAACGGTCCATGGTGGCAATCCTCAGAGACGCGGGGTCGTTACGCCAGACTGGCGCATGTATTTTCCGGCACGATCAGCGTAGCTGACTTCACAAGGGCTCGCGCCCTGAAAGAACAGGAACTGGCAGATGCCCTCATTTGCATAAATACGCGCAGGAAGAGGCGTTGTGTTGCTAATCTCGATTGTGACCTGCCCTTCCCATTCCGGCTCAAGCGGGGTCACATTCACGATAATGCCACAGCGCGCATAGGTGGACTTGCCAAGGCAGACCACGAGCGTGTCACGCGGGATGCGGAAATACTCAACCGTGTGCGCAAGAGCGAAGCTGTTTGGCGGAATGGTGATGTCACCAGTGCGGGTAACAAAACTGTTCGCAGCGAAGTTCTTGGGGTCCACAATTGCACTGTCGACGTCCGTGAAGATCTTAAAGTCTTCCGCAACGCGTGCGTCATAACCATAGGAAGACAGACCGTAGGAAATGACGCCCTCTCGCTTCTGGGCCTCCACAAACGGTTCGATCATTCCCTTCTCTCGGGCCATCTGACGAATCCAGGTGTCAGGCATGATCGACATGGGGGGAACTCCTGCGCTTTAAGGTCGTCCTGCTCTACCGACAGGCCGCCACTCACGCAATGTTTCAATGTTAATCAGTCTGCCCGATTCTGTCTGCCGATGAGGCTTTACGGCGCCATGCAGGGCGCATTTCACTGGCAACGACACCCGCAATAATAAATGCAGCCCCCAGAAGAGTGGTCGGTGGCAAGGCGTCTCCTGCCAGTCGCCCGACAATTCCACCCCAGACAGGCTCCCCAGCATAAATCAGAGTCGCTTTCGTCGCAGAGACTGATTTCTGTGCCCAGTTCATAACCAGTTGCACGAGCGCGCTCAGACCGCCCAGCACAAGCGCACAGACAATCCACACCCATGAGAAGCCCGGAACCCCCTCACCCGCGACAGGCATCACGCACAAAGCCATGAGACCGCCGGAAACAAGCTGCACAACGGTAATGCGTCTGCTGTCCACACCCTTCGCGAACATGCTGATAAAAATAATTTCCAGAGCAATGGCCAGAGTGGCGAGAACCGTCGGGAATTCCCCGTGTCCAAGCGTCAGATGACCGGCGGCTGGCCCGGCAAGCAGGACCAGCCCCGCAAACGCCAGACCGATTCCTATCCAGCTCATCAAATGCGGCGCACGACGAAAAATCAGCCACTGAAAGATAGGTACAACCGGGACGTAAAACGCGGTGATAAAGGCGGAGCGACTACTGCTGATATATTGCAGGCCAGCACTTTGCAGCGCGTATCCTGTGGACAGAACGACGCCGATCAACGTTCCAGCCCAGATCTCACGGCGTGTGAGGCCAAACATCCGTTTCCCCGCCAGCAGCGCTACGAAGGCGCCCGCGAACAGGAAGCGCATCCCCACGAAAAACAACGGCCCTGCAAAGCGCATTGCTTCGTGCAGTACGAGAAATGTGCCGCCCCAAAGTGCGGTTACACCAATCAGGGCAAATTCCTGAACCGTAGGAACGGAGAACCGCTGTTTCATACGCCGTAGACCTGCCTTAGGCGTCGTTGGAAGATGCTGGCGCTTCTACAGGGCGCGCACGCTGCTGCTGCTTGCGGCGAAGGAGGTTCGCACGCAGGGCTTTTGCCTCCAGTTCCTGACGCTTACTCTGCGCGGCCTGTGCTTTCTCAGTGACGTGCAGGGCCTTCGCCCCTGACTCCTTATCAGTGCTCATGCGTATTTCCATCAAAAATTGCGCGCATCTGCGTGCCCAGAAGTTCGTCATATACCCCGAGCGTCGCGGACTGCATCAGGCGTGTCGTGTAATGGCGTAATACATGAGCACGTGCGTTCTCCGCCAGATAATCAAGCGCCTCCTGATCCAAATTCAGCACCGCAGCGAGAGCATCTGCGAGCGCCACCGGATCACCCGGTGCAACGACAAGGCCGGTTTCGTTGGGCAGCACCGTTTCCATCATTGCGCCCTGGGCACTTCCGATAACCGGGCAGCCCATCATCTGCGCCTCGACCAACACACGACCAAACGGCTCAGGCCGAAGCGACGGCGCCACCACGACAGAGGCCAGCGAGCACGCAGCAGGCATATCGGTGCAGGTCCCTGCAAAACGCAGATTTTCTGAAACCCCGAGCGCCTCGGCCTGCTCCAGAAGCTCTTTTGCGAACTTTTGATCCTTCGCAGGCCCTGCAAGGACACAAACCCAGGGCGCGATATCCATCTTTTGCAAATGTGCCAGCGCTGCGACCAGGACACGTTGCCCCTTCCACGGCGTCAGGCGTGCAGGCATGAGAATTATTCTGACGCCATCAGGGACATTCCACTGTTCGAGAAGTGCCAGAATCCGTTCACCGGAAACCTGTGCAGGATCGAAGATAGATGGATCAGCTCCGCGCGGAATTGTCCGCAGGCGGTCCGGCCCCACGCCATATTCTTCCGTCAGTCGCTTGCTGATGAACCGGGAGATTGCGATCACCCGCGCACCACGCGCCAGCACTGAATTATAGCGCTTTTTCCCCCACCAGCGTGCTCCGTGCACGCCATGCCAGGTCGTGACCAGAGGCACCCCTTCCCTCCGGCAGGCCAGCCAGGCCACCCATGCTGGAGCACGCGAGCGCGCATGCACGAGAACAACACCATTCTCACGGATGATCCGCTGAAGATCACTGGCGCGACGGCGAATGGCGAAGGGTGATTTGGACTTAAGATCCAGCGCGAGGTGTTTCGCGCCAGCATGCCGCAGATGAACCAGCAAAGGGCCCTGACGGGATGCCACGAGCGCCTCTCCGCCGCCCTGCACGATGGCATCGGCAATTTCAATGGCGCCGCGCTCCAGCCCACCCATAGTGAGAGCAGGCAGAACCTGAAGGATAACGGGGGTTCGGGCGGTCATGGAGATGGGCAGGCCGTACTGAGAGTGATCATTCCAAGCGGACGAAACCTTCGCAACGGAAAGAAGCCCGCATCCTGATCTGAAGACGGCCCGGTCATTGCACAACCGAACACGATCACTCATCGGGAAACCGCGAAAATCTGCCCAAAAAAAGGCTCCTGACTATTGCTAGCACAGGAGCCCAATTCTGACGACAGACGGTGACGGACGGGGATTAACCGTCCGTCAGGAAGTCTCAGCCTTTCTTTTCAGGCAGGGCGTAAACGACCAGCTGATCGGAAACCGGCGTCATCATGAAGTGATGGCCGCCTGCCATAATCGCAACGTACTGGCGACCATTGGCCTCATAGGTCATTGGGTTGGCCTGTCCGCCACCTGGCAGGACCGCACTCCAGACTACCTTGCCGGTATGCTCATCGATTGCACGGATCTGGTTGTCCGTTGCAGCAGCAATGAACACAAGACCACCACCCGTGACCACTGAACCACCGTTATTCGGCGTACCAATTGTCCATGGCAGGAAGGTCGGCAGGCCCCATGGACCATTCGCACGGGCCGTGCCCAGCGGATGCTGCCACAGTACTTTTTGGCCGTGCTTCATGTCGATGGCGGTGATCATGCCGTAAGGCGGCTTGTTGCACATCATGCCTGTGTACTGATCCCAGAATGGCGTCACGACGATGCCATACGGAGTTTCAGACATTGCGCCATTGCCTTCTGCGCCGCCGCCCTTCGGATTGAAGTTGGGCGAATCAACCGGCAGGAGGCCAAGCTTGTCAGCTTTCTTGCGATCGACGAGCTGGTCGTACATCGGCGTGACGTTCCAGTTCGCAATCAGGATGCCGCTCTTGGGGTCGTAGGACATCGAGCCCCAGTCACTGCCACCGTTATAGCCTGGATACTCGATCCACGGCTTGTCGATGCTCGGTGGCGTGAATTCACCCACGTAGTTCGCACGACGGAATTTCAGGCGGCAGAAGAGCTGGTCAATCGGAGACATTCCCCACATGTCCGACTCCTTGAGGTCGGGCACACGAAGCTCCGGCATTCCAACAGACCAGGGCTGAGTGGGCGACCGTGGGTCACCGGCGACCATACCCGGCGACGGGGCCGGACGTTCCTCGACTGGCAGGATGGGCTTGCCGGTACGACGATCCAGAACGAAGGTCTGGCCGCGCTTGGTCGGCATGATCAGCGCAGGAACCGTATCGCCGTTCGGACCAGGCATATCCATCAGCGTGGCCTGCGAGCCGATATCGTAGTCCCAGACATCCTTATGAACGGTCTGGAATACCCAACGCGGGGAGCCGGTTTTGACGTCAATCGCCACAACGGCAGAAGATACTGCGTTTTCAGCAGGGCTACGCAGGGCGCTGTAATAGTCCGAAGCGGAATTTCCGGTCGGGACGTAAACGAGGCCCAGGGCATTATCACCCGTCATCGCAGCCCAGGAATTGGGCGTACCACGGCTGTAGTGCTTGCCGGGTTCAGGCTGATTATGATTGTCGGGGTTGTTGACGTCCCAGGCCCAGACGAATTTTCCGGACTCGGCATCGTAGCCACGGATCACACCAGATGGTGCCCAGCGACGCTGACCGTCGAGCACTTCATGATTGACGACGATCACGCCATTCACGATCGGGGGCGGCGTGGTCATAGACACGAAGCCTGGAACAGACTCGCCCATACCCTGCATCAGATTGATCTGACCGTTGAAGCCAAACGTCGAGCAGGCCTTACCCGTATCCGCATCCACCGCGATCAGGCGCATATCGAGCGTAGACTCGAGAATACGATGATGGCAGGGCTGCCCCTCGGGAACGGTGGATGATGTGTAATAAACGACGCCCTTGCACGCTGCCGTGTAAGGAATGGAGTGATATTTCACGCCTGCGTTATAGCGCCAGATTTCGTGCCCGTTGGTAGGGTCGAGCTTCATCATGTCGTTCATGGCTGAACACATGTAGAGGCCATCACCAACCTTGATTGGCGTCGTCTCGGCAGCCCATTTATTCGCCTGCCCTGCACGCGGGTAGCTGCCGGTATGGTAAACGAAAGCCTGTTTCAGCTGGCTGGCATTTTCAGGAGTGATCTGGTCCAGCGGCGAATAGCGGGTCTGGTGGTCGTCGCGGCCATAGGCCACCCAGTCTCCACGTGCCGGATCTGCGCTTTCCTGCGGTGCCATCTGAGGCACTTCAGCAGGATCAATTGCAGGATTGTCCGGAAGATTGGCGGCGTTCACACCCGCTTTCTGAGGAGCAAACGGGGAAGGTGGCGCGAAAAAGCCCTTCTCAACCGGGGTTTCTGCTGTTGGCTCGTGGGCATTACCCGGGCCCGGCACAGCGGCCGTAGGCTCATCAGGCTTGGCAAACTGAGCATGGGCGAGAAGCGGCGTACAGGCCAGCGTCAGGCTGGCAACTGTAGCGAAAAGATAAGACCTGCGCATCAGATCGCTCCTCCGACGGTCGTACGACGCGCTTCCATACGGCGCAGTACCGGAATGGCGCAGACAACAAGAATACCAAGAATTGTTGGCCCGAATACGCGGGGCAGAAGACCAACCGGGTCTACGCCAACCTCGTAAAATGCCCAGAGCCACGTACCAGCGAGCGCCGCAAGATAAAGGAACGCTCCGAGCAGACGGCTCATGAGAATCAGCACACCTGCCGCAACAACGACTATTCCACAAATGACGTAGTAGTCAGAGCCGCCCAGCATGGCGAGCTGTGCACCCATGATGACCATGGGTAGACCCAGCAGAATGATGACAATGGCGAGCGCCAATGTCAGCCATTCAGCAGGTTTTCTGCTGCCAAAATTGTTCGACATGATATTGTCTCCTGAATCAGTCTCGTGGACCGTAAATCCATCAATTCACGAGAACCATCGTCTTTTTGACGCGAACTGGTGACAATATCGTGTAGTTACATAGAGCTTCAAATTATAGAAATACGAAAACCTATACTTCCATTACCCGGCAGGGATAGTCACTACAGCTCCCGTGGCATGACTGGTCGCGGCTAATGCGCTCAGCACCTGAACCATCGTAAATCCCAGTTTGCTCTGGAAATCCCGGTCATCTATCCAGAACCAGCGATTATTATACTGTACGGCATCGTAACGTGATTCAGGCGCCTCCTTACCGGAATGAATTACGACTTCCGGCCTGTTCTCGATACCCACCTGCCCAATCGTAGGCGGTGTACGACCGCTTTTGATATCTTCTTCGGGAACTTCAACCTCGTATGCGAGCTGCGACAGCATGGCCAGCATTGAGCGCGTCAGGATGGCGATCTGCCCCGGACGCTTGGGGTATGGACCGTAAACGATCTCCGCTTCAGTCGACTGCGCATCAAGGTGTAACAGTCGGCGCACTTCTGCCTGAATATTTAAAAGATTGCTGTCTGACGTAGATGAAAGCACCAGATAAGCGTGCTCCGTTGTCGACTGCTTGGGATCGTCGTGCTTATGGGCCCCATCACCATCGACGGGAGGCGGCGCATCTGTGGTGATACGAACCGTCATCGCGCCTGCAATCTGAAGCTGACGCAGATCATGCAGCAAAAGGTAGAATCGCACTGAGCCGCCACCAAACGGCCCGGCACCCAACCCGCGAACATTGGAGAGCCCGTCAATGGACTGGGCAGTCAGGCGGAGGAGTGTATCGATCGGGAGGCCACCGAGGCTCAAGGGCATGATGACGGTAGGCGAGATCGGACGAATAATATTCTCGGCGTATTGCTGACCTGTTACCGGCTGGTATGTAAAGGTCGGGCTTTCACCGATGGACATGCTCCCGGTGCCAAACAGATAATTTCCGACAGCAGTGGCGGGATATGCGTAAAAACCACCACTAACACTCTTGGAAACGCTGTAACCCGCAATCACCTGTGTCGTCTCCAGGAAGGTCGGGGGATCTGCGTAGCGCAGACGTACGATGTTCAGAAGCATCTCGTGCTTTTGAACATCGCCCAGAGCACGGGAATATTCCAGCTGGTCATTCTGCAGGCGTGACGGACCGATCGGCCCACAGCCAGAGAGGGACAGAAGCGAGAATGCGAGAACGGCAGGAAGGAGCTGGCGATACACTGGCATGGTTGAGTGCCAGACTGGACCATTCGGCTCCAAAGCGGAAGCCATAACCCGAGCACCTCCCCTGTGAAGAAGGTGTGAAAAGCGTAAAATGTAATGCAACGTTCTGAAAAAGATGGGACATACAGCCTTGAAACACATCTCAGGCTTGCCTAAATCTTCTATCGGAACACGGGCCTGTGATGGGTCCGCCAAATATCACGAGGGTTCGCTCCGGTGCCTGACAGGGCCGGAACGGGCCGCTGAATAGGACTGATATATGAGCAAAGTCATCGGTATTGATCTCGGTACAACCAATTCGTGCGTTGCAGTGCGCGAAGGTGACGAGACACGGGTCATCGAGAACAGCGAAGGCGCCCGCACGACGCCGTCCATGGTTGCATTCACCGAGGGCGGTGAGCGTCTTGTAGGACAGGCAGCCAAGCGTCAGGCCGTTACGAACCCGACCAACACACTTTATGCCGTCAAGCGCCTGATCGGCCGTCGTTACGACGACCCGACTGTTGCCAAGGATAAGGGCATGGTCCCGTACGAGATCGTACAGGGCGATAACGGTGATGCATGGGTTCGCGCTCGCGGCGAGAACTACGCTCCTTCGCAGATTTCCGCGTTCGTTCTGGGCAAGATGAAGGAAACCGCTGAGGATTATCTCGGCGAGAAGGTGACGCAGGCCGTCATCACTGTTCCTGCATACTTCAACGACGCACAGCGTCAGGCAACGCGCGACGCAGGTCGTATTGCTGGCCTCGAAGTTCTGCGCATCATCAACGAGCCAACCGCAGCGGCTCTGGCCTATGGCCTTGGCAAGCGCGATTCCGGCACTGTTGCAGTTTACGATCTTGGTGGCGGCACGTTTGACGTTTCCGTTCTGGAAATTTCCGACGGCGTGATCGAAGTGAAATCCACGAACGGTGATACGTTCCTGGGTGGCGAAGATTTCGACAACCGCATCATCGCTTTCCTTGCTGACGAGTTCAAGAAGGACCAGGGCATTGACCTGCGTGGCGACAAGCTTGCCCTGCAACGCCTGAAGGAAGCCGCTGAAAAGGCAAAGATCGAGCTTTCCTCCTCCAAGGAAACCGAAATCAACCTGCCGTTCATCACGGCCGACGCTTCCGGTCCGAAGCATCTCGTTGTCAAGCTGAGCCGCGCAAAGCTTGAGAGCCTTGTCGAAGACCTGATCCAGCGTACGCTCGGCCCATGCCGCGCAGCCATCAAGGACGCTTCGGTTTCCACAAGCGAGATCGACGAAGTCATCCTCGTTGGCGGCATGACGCGTATGCCGAAGGTCATCGAGATCGTTAAGGAGTTCTTTGGCAAGGACCCTGCCCGCAACGTGAACCCCGACGAAGTCGTGGCAATCGGTGCAGCTGTTCAGGGCGCTGTCCTGAAGGGTGATGTCAAGGACGTCCTGCTCCTCGACGTGACACCTCTGTCGCTGGGCATTGAGACGCTGGGGGGCGTGTTCACCCGTCTGATCGATCGCAACACGACGATCCCGACGAAGAAGAGCCAGACCTTTTCCACAGCTGAAGACAACCAGAACGCCGTGACCATCAAGGTCTTCCAGGGCGAGCGTGAGATGGCAGCGGACAACAAGCTGCTTGGCAACTTCGATCTTCAGGGCATTGCTCCGGCTCCGCGCGGCGTTCCGCAGATCGAAGTCACGTTCGATATCGATGCGAACGGTATCGTCAGCGTGTCCGCCAAGGACAAAGCAACGAACAAGGAACAGCAGATCAAGATCCAGGCTTCCGGTGGCCTGTCCGACGGCGACATCGACCGCATGGTCAAGGAAGCCGAAGCAAACGCATCTGCTGACAAGGCAAAGCGTGAGCTGGTCGAACTGCGCAACAGCACCGAGAGCATGATCCACCAGACCGAGAAGTCCCTTACCGAAGGTGGCGACAAGGTTCCGGCAGCTGAGAAGTCTGAAGCCGAAGCAGCGATTGCGGCAGCACGCGAAGCTCTGGCTGGCGACAATGCAGAGACGCTCAAGACTGCAAGCGAGCACCTGACGCAGGTTGCCATGAAGGTCGGTCAGGCCATGTATCAGGCCGGCGAAGGTCAGCCGGGCGCAGAAGGCGCTGCGGCTGGTGAGACACCCAAGGACGAGAACGTTGTGGACGCCGACTTCGAAGACGTCGACGACAACCACGGCAAGCACTGATCGGGCGACTATTCCGGGTAGGCCATAAAGGCCCGCCCGGACTGTTTCTCTACGGGCGCCCGTTCCCGCAAGGGGGTGGGCGCCGTTCTTGTTTCCGGCCCTCGCGATAAGGACCGTCCATGGCTACGAAAAACGACTATTACGAAATTCTGGAGGTTACCCGCACAGCATCTGCGGATGACCTCAAGAAGGCTTATCGCAAACAGGCAATGCGGTTTCATCCGGACCGCAACCCTGGTGATGATGCTGCCGAGCACAAATTCAAGGAAATCAACGAAGCCTATGACATTCTGAAGGATGATCAGAAGCGTGCGGCCTATGACCAGTATGGGCACGATGCCTTCGAAGGCGGCGGACCCGGTGGCATGGGCGGCGGGTTTGGCGGTTTCGGCGGCGGCGGATTGGGCGACATCTTTGACCAGATGTTCGGCGACATGATGGGTGGCCGCCGTGGCGGTGGACGTCGTAGCGGCGCAGATGTTCAGGTGCAGGTCGAGATCAGCCTGACAGAAGCGTTTTCCGGCGTTTCCAAGCCTGTTGAAGTGCGGACCCGCGTCAAGTGCGAATCCTGCCACGGAAGCGGCTCGGCGGACCCGAATGCTGGCAGTTCGACGTGCCCTACCTGCCATGGCGCAGGCAAGGTCCGCGCGCAGCAGGGCTTTTTCCTCGTCGAGCGCCCCTGCCCTACCTGTAATGGTTCAGGCAAGACCATCAGCAATCCCTGCAAAGTCTGTCATGGCGCAGGCACGCAGGCCAAAACCGAAACGATCGACATCGATATCCCCGCTGGTGTCGAGGACGGGACCCGCATCCGCCTTTCAGGCAAGGGTGAAGCTGGTGGCGAAGGCGTACAGCCGGGCGATCTGTATGTGCATGTCTCGGTTCAGACACATCAGATTTTCCAGCGCGACGGTGCAAACGTCTATTGCCGCGTGCCGCTTCGCATGACGCAGGCTGCACTGGGCACGGAAGTGGAAGTTCCCGTTATTGACGGAGGCCGGACGAAGGTTCGTATTCCTGCGGGAACACAGACTGGCGAGCAGTTCCGTCTGCGCAGCAAGGGCTTTTCCGTGCTCCGCTCGTCTGCTCGTGGCGATATGTATATTCAGGTATCCGTGGAAACACCGCACCACCTGACGAAACGCCAGCGCGAACTTCTTGAGGAGTTTGAGCAGGAGGCAGGCGGCGACCATGCAAAAGCCAGCCCCGAAAGCGCCGGTTTCTTTTCCAAGGTCCGCGACTTTTTCGAAGGCCGCTAAGGGCAGCAAAACTCTCCGCTTCGGGACACCGGGGCGGAGAGTTGCTTTTTTTGAAGACTATTTAAGCTCGCCGGAAGGCAGCAGCCCGAAGAGCTGAGCTTCCTGGCCAGTCAGCAGATCCGCAAGCGTATAGCGGTCTAGCACAGCCAAAAATGCACCCAGCGCCTCGCGCAGTGCTCCACGCAGAACGCAGGCGGGCCGGAGCGCACAGGGTCTTCCATTGGCGTTTTTTCCATCACAATCCACGAGCGCCATGTCATCTTCGGTATATCGGACCACTTCGCCGATACAGATGTCCTTTGCGTCCCTTGCAAGCAGAATGCCACCACCGCGACCACGCATAGTGTGGATGAAACCACCCTGCCCCAGCCGGTGCACCACCTTGACCAGATGATTTTCCGAAATGCCGTAAGCCTGTGCGATGTCGCGGATGGAGACGCGTGTTTGCGGCTGAGTTCCGAGGAAAATCAGCGTTCTCAGTGCATAATCCGTGTGAACAGTCAGGCGCATAAGCGAGTCTCTGCCAGATTGACAGAAACGTGTCACGTTTAATAAGGTGTATTTAATATACATCTTATGGGGTTCTGTATGTCTTCCCCATCTTCCAACGGTGCGCTGACGCCAGAGACGGTCGCCATCATCAAAGCCACCATCCCGGCACTCGAAGCCCATGGGCTGGACATCACATCGGAAATGTATCGGAGATTACTGGCCGATCCAGCGATCCGCGAGATGTTTGATCCCACTCATCAGGCTAGCGGGGCCCAGCCGCGCGCCCTCGCAATGGCCGTTCTTGCCTATGCACGACATATCGATGATCTGGGCGTTCTGGGCAGCGCCGTTGAGCGTATTGCGCAAAAACACGCCAGCCTTGAAATCCTGCCAGAACACTACCCGCATGTGGCAACCGCCCTGATCGGTGCAATCACACAGGTTCTGGGTGATGCAGCCACGCCGGAAATTCTGGATGCGTGGGGAAAAGCATACTGGGCTCTCGCAAATATCCTGATCGGCCGTGAACATCAGATCTATGACGCCAGCACTCATGCCGCAGGCGGCTGGACCGGATGGCGGGATTTTACGATCACGAGCACGACGCAGGAATGCGAAGGGGTCACCTCACTGCACCTCAAGCCGGTAGATGGCAAGCCAGTCATAAAGGCGCTGGCGGGCCAGGCGCTGGGTGTAGATCTGGATGTGCCGGGTCATGGCCAGACACGCAGAAACTACAGCATTACCTCCACACCCGGCACTGATGGCTACCGAATCAGCGTTAGGCATGTTGAGGGAGGTATTGTTTCAAGCTGGCTGAACAGCGCAGACTGCGTACAGCATGTTGTGCGCCTCTCACCACCTGCGGGGAATTTTACACTTCCGGCAGACAGATCTGCTCCTGTGACGCTGCTATGTGCGGGCATCGGGATCACACCGTTTCTGCCCATGCTCGAACTTATTGCAGAAGACCCGTCTGGCGCCCCTGTCACGCTCGTTCAGATCGCCCACTCGGCACAGGCAACACCTTTTGCGGCGCGTATTGCTGAATTGTCTGCAGCATCGAATGGGCGCATCCGCGTAGAAACGCGGCTTACAGCCAGCGAGGGGCGCCCCTGCGCAACATGGGCCGCCTCATTCGTCCCACAAGGCGCGTCCTGTTACGTCTGTGGTCCGGCTGGTTTCATGCGGGATATGATCACGGGTCTGCAAAAAGCCGGCATCCCTGCCGAACGTCTGCGCTATGAGACATTCGGCCCTGATACCGGCCTTACAGCCTGAGTTCAGGCGTTAGAGCGCA
>Ga0157363_1002989_pt1 | contig 15103 bp, 6 predicted proteins | sample AttsexASBM1_FD_111477 | JGI IMG/M metagenome (GOLD analysis project Ga0157363, IMG submission 111477) | Fungus gardens microbial communities from leaf cutter ant in Ribeirão Preto, State of São Paulo, Brazil - Atta sexdens ASBM1 | ecosystem: Host-associated > Fungi > Mycelium > Unclassified ...
AACACACACACACACACACGCACACACACACACACACACACACACACACACACACACACACACACACACACACACACACACACACACACACAGAGAGTGTCTCAAAAGTAAGGTAGGAGCTGCATTGGGGGGCGTAGAATTGATCAAAGGGAACAAAAAAATCTGATACCATTTTGAGATTTGCTGTAGTTTTTAAATTAAAAAAAGAAAATAAACCAACGTGAAGTCGCGCGAATTCGTAGCATGGCCTATCGCGTCTCATTCTCGGCACCGCCATTGTCGAGTGAAGCGCAATGGGCCTCACCGCACATTGACTTATACGTTTCCTTTTTTAATTAAAAAACTACAGCAAATATCTCAAAATGGTATCAGATTTTTTTGTTCCCTTTGACTCATTCTACGCTCCTAATGCGGCTCCTATCTTATTTTGGAGACATCTTGTATCAAATTTAACATTTAGTTTTTTCTTTCTTACATAAATATTTTTATCTATCATAGTGAATTCGTTTCACTGGTTATAGAAAACATGACTCTATAATATTAAAATAGATCCACTAAGAATTAAAAAAAAAAATCAGGCGTTCGAATAATATGGATGAGAGAAATGGAGATTTTTTTTCAATAAGTAAAGGCCTAGAGCTTGTACGGGCATACCCGAACGAAGATCTATAAATATAGGCACCCCTTTGGCGCACCCTCACCTCAACTACGTCAACGTAGGATGGTAGGTACCGCGTTTAAGAATTCATCTTGCGTCGGGAAGAAAACTTCCGCCGTTGTTGCACCATGCGGACGTCATTTGCGCGCTTTACCTTAAAGACCGCAACAAATATAGCCGCTGTTATAAATATATGAAATATATCTCGCGCACAGTTCTCCGTACTTTACTGCAAGAAAACTCGGAAAATAGTCTAAGAGAAGTCATATTGACCGATAGTAGCCAATGTGGAGTTATAAATTTATTATAACTATTAATTTATTGTAACTTTATTATAACTATTATTTGCATTATAATATTTGATTGAAATTTTATCATGTTAATATTTAATTGAAATAATATTTAATATTTAAGAAAAATGAAAGCAATAGTTCATTAGTATTTTATTTGACATTTTAAGCAATTAAAGAATTCGAAATTATTATTATTTACGTAAGAGAAAATAGTTTTTAGCAGAATTCTCTGCGTAACATTGCCAAAATATTGTTAAAATACTAGATCATAAAGGTCATGTTTCTTGTTTTCGAAAAAGGAAGAGGATTTATCGCACTGCAGAGAATTTGGATTCTCGGCGATAATTAAATCAACGCATGACGCGAATAATAAACACAAATGTAACGGAAGTAGTGGGTGGTCTATTTATACAGACATAATTCCTTGAGCATAAGTGGAACAGTTCTTAAATATATGAATAGGAACAAAGTAACATTTGACTGAAACGCAATATACACAACCATTTAGTAATTAATTAATAATATATTAATATAGTTTAATCCAATTGTTTTTATATGTATAAAATTTATTTATAATAATGTATAATATTCATAATAACTATATAAATCTTAACCGTATTTCGACAATAGAATGGTGAAGAAAAAAAGAAGATAATAACGGATTAAGATCTCTACGCACACAAGATTACGGCAATTGTCCCATCAGTTAGATAATCGATTTCCGATATTAAATTGAGTGGCCTTCGGATTCATGCGAGACATAAGCGTGGACGTTACGATAGTATAAGTTACAATACAATGTTACATAAACTGCAAATATTCACATTATATTTAAAAAAATGTTTGTGATTCATTAAAGTTATAATTTTAAGTTTTTTAATCCGATATAATCATCATTAAATATCCTTGAATTTGCATCTTTGAAAAATGACTTTTTTATGACTTTTTATTATATTCCTGACTTGTTTGTTGATTTTTCAATATTATCAATATTGACAAAAAAAGACGCGCGAATATCTATTTTCTTGTTTATTTGATATCTTATCTCTGCGGATAATACCATACAAAAGCCAAAGATGAAGTTATTCTGATAAAACGAACAGTAATCGGTAAAGTTAGCGCTGAATACGCAGTCCACAAACTTTTAAAATTGCCTCTGCTTTCTGTCTCTCAAAATCGCTTCTCACATACGGTTGAAAAAAAAGAAAAAAAAGATATGAAGGAACGATCAAGGTCGATTAAAAAATAAATGTCTAGACTGCCAAATGCACCGGCTATCGTGGCGAACTTGTTATTCAGGAAATTGCCTTGCCATTATATTCCAAGCGGCATTATAATATTTTAATTTGTGGCAATTATTTATTTTTAGAAGAAAATGAAAGGAAATGTTGATTTTAGAAAGGAAAAAATGATCGTCATCTATGGAGCACGTTTGATTAAATGACTTGAAGCGGCGTGCTTTTTAAATAATAAGTTTTCCAAATATTTTTATAATCTTCGAATTTTTAATCGTGATGAAAGTCTCTTTTTTGGAAAAATGATATTATTTGTACATTACTTGTTTGAAATGTTTTATATATATCATTCGTAGGATAAACACCAAGGCAAACACATCAATACAGCTCTCCCCTCCCCCCCTCCCCCCCTGTGTGAAATATGCATCGATCCGTGTTGAGGCACAGTTATTCACAATACATTTTCTATGTTTTCTGCATGCACTCTCGTTTTCTATTCCTGCTTATCTTTTCTCACTTCTTGTCCTGTAACAACATCACATATAACTACATTAACCTCCGAATGTATATTCGTACGGAGCATTACAAAAATAAAATATTTTTTTTTAGAATTGATAGCTATATTCAGAGTTCTAATTTACTGTTTGTAAAAAACACTAAATAATTATATCACTCACAAATCTGTTTTGCGCAATTTTATATTTATATATTACGAAAGATAGTTCAATTAGTACACACACACACATACACACACACACACACACACACGCGCGCGCGCGCGCGCGCGCGCGCACACACAAAATATATAAGATTACTTTGCAATAAGATTATTTTTAACTAACAACAAAAAAGATTATTTTTAACTAACAAGGGAAAATATTACATTTTTGCATTTTTGTTAGAAAAAAAGTAACTTAATGTATTTGTTTAAAAATATATTATGAATGTATTTTTTTTTATTAATCAATGTACCCAAGTTTTACAAATATATTAGTGAAACAAGTATTAATTGAAGTACTATGTATTAGTTGAACTCAACAAAATGAATTTGTTAATTCTATTTTCGATAAAATCCAAGTTACGTAAAATATAAATTTTTAGCATATTCAATTGTTTTATAACATGAATTTATATATATTATTGTATATTTCAATTTTCAAGCCTCCAATTATAACTAAAAAGCGGATTATTTTATCTTACTTTCTCTTTAGCTCTATGCATTTCGAAAAAATAACACTTACTTGTTTATACACTTGTCAGACTCATATTTATACAGTATGCTTCAACTTCCTAGTAATATCCGGTTGAAGTTTGCTCCGCAAATTCGTCGGAAATCGCGGACATCAGCGCCCAATTTCGTTAACGTCTGATTTCGTCTGATTTTAATATTTATTTTTATTTAACAGAATTTGATAAAAATAAAATATGTGCGAAAAGAAATAACTAAAGAAATTGAAATCTGTAAATTATTTTTAATTTTGTAAAATTTATCAGATAATTCTAGTATAGTTTCAGTTTTTTCTTTGAAAAAGATTTTGGTAGATTTAATATACTTTAAGAAAAACTTTCCAGTATATTTTTAAAGATTTGATTCTTACTAAGTGCCAGAATCGATCTCGATGATCGGTCAATATTTTAGCATGTTTTGTTTTGTTACCGAAACAATTTTATAATCTGCCTACATAACGTGTGAACATAGAATGACTTGATAAGTCAGTAAAGTCGATAAGAGCGGTAAAAATTGATCAGTAGTTATCGCCATCTCGTAGTAAAACATTGAATAAAATCACCCTTAATGGCGAAGTGGAAAAAGTTCGCGCAGTTTGCACCTTTTGTTTATATTATTACCATCCCTTATTTATTATTATGGAGATCTTTCATCAATCTATTACATGCGGAAGTAAAATGCAAAATTTTTGAACATATCTTGATAACAAAAAAAAAACGTACTAAAACGGAAAATCATATATATATATATATATATATATATATATATATATATATATATATAATTTTGATATTAGAGAAATAGGCATCGAGAGTGCTTTGTTTCGATTATTCTAAAATGTTTGTTTACAAAATTTTGAAAAATGCCATCTCGAAATCAAAAGAATACGAAAGAATAATTTTTTTACAAAGCAAAATATATAAATATATATATATAAAATATATATAATAAATAATTTTGCGCGATAATCTCTCATATTTCTAATCTCATAGAAATTAGAAAAAACAATGTATAATATAAAAGATAATGTAAATAATGTATTCTATTTACTAAACTTGATTCTCTGATTCTGTTTTTTCTCACATGTTATTGAATAAAATTACATTTAGCACTAAATGATAATAGTTTAGTTCTTTATAGAATGTTCCTCGATTCTAAAAATTGTTTTGTATAATAATATATTAACATTTTAATGGAAAATATTTTCTTAAATAAATATAAAGGAAGTCCATTATGTTCAGAGTTAAATATTAGACTAATATATACATCATATATATTTTAAATAAATTCTTCCTTAAGTTTTTGCAAAATAATTATAAATATATGTGTGCAATACATATGTTTTGTTTTCCATGACGAATATCTGTAATAACGTTCGTATGGTAGTATAACAAATTATCTGTTTCATTATTGCAAAAGAATGAGACGAGAATAGGAATTTATGAGTATAAGGATAGAATCAGCTGTTATGATTAGATCACATTTTAAGATTTATCTACGCAATTATTCGAAATACAATTATCATAATATTTTGTAATTTGTTCCACAATGTGTTCAAAGTAGGTTTGTTTCTAAAGAATTTCAGTATGTGGTTTGAAGCTTGAGGTATTTAAATTGCTTTGGTGTAAAGAATATATGTTATTTAACGTAATTAAACCAAATTGACATTTGTCTATTCTGCAAGGTTAAAAGACTTAGCAATTTTTCACTGAGAACGGGTAGTAATTCGACACGTGTCATTATATCAGTTCACGCCAATGACATCATCTACCGAATGTGAAATATGACCGTATTCGCGATATGAAATCCATAAAGCGCCATTTAATTTCATGAATTACATGTTTCCTGTTTCTTTTTTCTTTTTTTTTTTATAGCATGCAGAAGATATATTTTACTTCAGTTTTTCTTGATAACGTTGATTATCTCAAGATTACTGTTTTTACTGTTTTTTGAATATCTATTGTTTAGAATAATGTTTACAGATTTTTAATATCGAACATATTAATAGATTGTATGTCATAAAGAGAATTTTTTTTATTATAAGAATTGTCAAAAAAGTAAAAAGAACGTGGTTAAGCAAATAGAAAATTTAAATAAAATTAAGTAGGTATTAAAATTGATCAGGCAAAGTGATGCATAAAATGTATATCGTAGGTTTATCCATAAAATGATTTTTATTTAGTCTTTTTAATTAAGACTTAATTTTTAGTTATTAATTCATGATCAATTAATGAGCGACACCAACAGAACGTCAATAATTACACTATTATAACAACGTATAGTGTGGTGAACATACACGTGATTGCTAGAGAATGTGAATCGATGATGGCATTAGAACATAGCGGCATGTATATGATTGCGACAGCAGTTGAGGAAGGCCTCTTATGTGTATCTCTCTATCGTTATATAAGGAAATAACGTTATAAATTGAGAAAAGAGAACTAGGTACACGTGTATGTGAGACAGAGAGAAGGGGTGAGAGGGGAGGAGAGAGAAAGAGAGAGGGAGCGAGGAAAGGAGGGAGAGAATCCATGAAGTGGTGTGTGCGTCATGTCGAATCCATTCACCAGCTTCGGCAAAGATGGGACAAACCAGGTCGCAGGCACAGTTATCTAGGTCAGCTTCTCTACTTCTCACGGTCTCGATGGGAGCGATTAACTCTAGTTACCATATGAATACGTCACACGGCATCAATGAAATGTCAGAATGATTCGGGCTCGTCACTGTCGAGCTGTTACAATCATTCGGATGCGCAAAAAATTTGGATGTGTTGTAATATAATACATAAAATATATATTTAAGGATTTGTAACAGAGATTTATTATGTAATACAGAACATAATAGTGAAAAAAATAGACAAAAAAAGAGATTTATTGTATTGAATATAAATTATTTTATACTTTATTTTATTAGTGCTGTGTTATAATGAACGTAACGTCAAATGTATTATCGTACAACAGTCATAGTTGTTCGTATTATCTCCAGCTCATTTAATCTCCTGTTGCTCAGAATATGGTTCTCTCCGACATTCTTCTTGTCAGAGGACTAGAGGAGTTCTTATTGAGATCAATCGTCGAGCGATACATGTCTTTCTTCATTGTCTTAATGTAAACGATCCTTAATAGTGCATAAGTTATTGTTCCATTTCTAGAACTAGATTGTTTTACTAGGATATTTGTCTAGACATGACACTTTTGTATCAAATGGAATTAGATTTTAAACGAGAAGAGAGTTAGGATAATTGATTTTTTGCATTTATAATATTAAGTTTTGAAAATAGGTTTTTTTGTGACGAATGTATCTTGTATATTTAGTTTAATGACCGCTTCACACGTGCATATTTTTAATCGTATGCATGGCGAGTCACTTTTACTTTCTGAAATTGTTGCTTTATAATTATGAAATTAAAGCTGTATTGCAAAGATACGCAGTACCAAAATAATGGCGACTACGCATTTTGGCTCCTAAATGCAGTTATAAAGAATATTTTACATTTTATTTAATACATTTTAATTAATATGAAAAATAAATATTTTTCATACATGTATAAAATATTATTTATATTATTTTATTATTTTAAATATATATACATTATATATATATATATATATATATAAATATATATTTATATTTATATATTAATAATAATTATAATTATAATTATAATTAAAATTATTATTAACACAATAAATGTGAAAAATGTATGTGTATATATATATATATATATATATATACATATATATATATATAATTTTTCATATTTGTCATATCAATTAAAATTATTATTAAGTAAAATGCAAAATATTCTTTCTATATATTATACACTCCACATTGTAGAAAAATGAAAATCGCGTTAGTATTTATTTTGAGCCTGTTAAATGTTATTTTGTTGCTACTATATTATACGCATACTCGGAAATACATCACCTTATCTAATTTCACTATGCTTTGTAGTGACATCATGATTGACGCATGATTAAATGGATAGCTTATCCGTGGTAAATGATCCCTCAACCAAGTTTTGTTTATCACAACCAGTTCATGCATAACTGCAATAATATAGTTGACACATCAAAGTAAATAAGTCATATCAATCATATATGTACCTATTATCTATTACACAAAGATAATTAAAATGATGTAGCTATATTGCTTACAAAATATTTCTGATTATGTGAACCATAATTTTTTTCTGTATCTTTGGAACGAAATGGCCTGGACGAAATTCCGCAATCCACACAATGTTGGCTCAACTCCACGTCGCGTTGCAGATCATGTTCCGGTGGCCCAAATACGCAGATATTTATCGGCATATCTTAAGTTTCGACCGTGAATTTTGCCAGTTACAATAAATTGCTCCATTTCTTTGCATTCATGAAAAATGCAAAGTGAGAAGAATATTTATAATTATATTTAGTATATATCTTCCAAATATTTTCCAAAATAATTGAAAATTTGAAATATATAGAACTATAAAATATATTTATATTAATTTATACGCACACATACATAACATATTACAAATAGAAATGCGTCATATTTCTATTCTGAAGTCTGACGTAAATTATAGTTTATCTAAAGTAAGTTTTAAATGTGAATAATAACGTAATTTGATCTATGATATGACTGTTGTATGGATTAAAGATGAACGTTGATTAATAAACGTAAGAAAAAACGAACAAATAAAAAACATAACTAATAACTAATAATAAACTAATAACTAATAATAAGTAATAATATATTATTTATGTTAAATTATTTATGTAAAATTACTATTTAATCAGAAATATGTATAATGTTTACGCAAAATATTTATTAATAATGCACAAATTACGTTAAAATGTGCATAATTTGATACACATTAATTAGATAAATAATATAGATAAGGTTTAACCATATAATATGGTTAAGAAAATTAATTAAACATATACATATAAATATAAATATTATTAAAAATCCATTTAGAAAAAGTATGCCCTTATAAAAATGTGCGTAAGGATTAAACTGCTAATATATATTCTGTAATTACGTCTTAAGATTGTACTTATAATTTTTAAATATAAAAACCAACTATGAACATCGATTCAGAATTTAAAAATACGAACAATTTTTCGCAAATATTAACAAGACACATACGTATTATTTGCTGACTATTTTAATTAATATTGATACAATTGACAGTGACGAATCATATATTATTTTAATTGTTATTAATAATAATAATGAAATTAATACAAGTTTATGTTTAATTTAGTTTATTTTCTTAAACTTTCTTCTGTTCATAAAAATTTATATTCTCCTTGTGAAATATATCGAATTTTTGATAAAATTTTGTTATAATCACAAATTAAGAATTCAAAATAAAAGTAGAAGCAGAAAAAGTAAGAGAAATGGCTCCATATGCCTTCTCCTTTTAGTTAACTCTTTTAATTTTCCTATGCATGAACGGGAAGGAAAATTTATTAATTTCTATATAGTTTCTCTCGTTATTCTCAAATAGATGTGCTGTTTTTTAATTCAAAGTCATCGATGTTTCTCACAAAGGACTTCCTGTTGAGTCTTTTCGTTCCTTTCCCTTCAGTTTCATAATTAACAATGTTCGACTGAGTAAAAAAAGTTTGAATTATTTATTTCCAATGGATCATTTAATTATGCATGCTGTAATTTTTATTAATCATCATTAGACTAATATAACAGCATACACAGTCAAGAATTTATTAAATTAGCTCTTTTTTGATATTAATAATTTAATTGTACTGATTTGCATTAATAATATTTTGATTGTAATAGATTTAACGCATATAACATAATGAGAATTAATGTAATTGGTTATTAAGTATGATATAGCATATTAATTACGATATAGCACATTTATCGTGATCAAAATATTGAAATTATTCAAGTCTTACCAATTTTAAGAATTGATTGTCACGTCATGGTTTTATTCATTTCACTATGTTTCTACAAAATGTTCTACTTTGAAACGGTCTTAACTCATTTAGTATAGAACCTGCAAATTATCATGACGCACGCAAGAAAACTTTTTAGAAAAGTTCGTGATAAATGCCTCATAGTGCTTTTTTCCTTTTTGATGTGATTTCCGTTTACATTGTGAATTTAATTTTCATTGTAAAGCAGAAAAAAGAAAAATAATTAAAGACAAACAAAATTAATAAATAATAAAGTAATAAATATTAAATATTACTTAAATATATTTATAGTTAGATTTATATTTTATTCTTACAGAGATACAATATGAAATTAAGAGTTTATTAATAATCTTTTCATTCTGGTAGATTGATTTATATTTATCTTTCTCAACTGTATTGATAATAAATTACTACTATTTTGACAGTATACTAAATACAGTCATACTACTGCTGTTCAAGTGATACGATTGTATTTATAATCCGACATGTGTTCACGGTAAACATATTGATCTTATCTTTACGGTGGCCTTTACTAAATTAAATGATTCGATTATTATGATGAAGGACGATTGAGAAAAAAAGATAAAAAGAAATATTCTGCAATAAATTGAGACTCGTGGGAATTTTGAAGAAAAGAATTATGGGAAAAGAAAACAGAAAGGTATAAAGAAGATAAAGATAGAAAAAAGAAAATGAGCATAGTTTTATTTTACTTTTTCACAATTTTTCATATATTAATGAAATTGTACACGTGCTAAAAGTGTGCTAAGAATTAAAAGAAATAGAATGAAAGAGGAAAGAAGAACTATGGATGTGAGTAAGAGTAGTAGCGTTGTGAGATTGGTGGGTTAGAATCAAGGGTAGTGGTTGAAATGAAGGTTCGAAGTAGGGATACGAGATATGGAAGGGGATGTATTGATTGCGTGCGGTTAGTGCAATGAGAAGAGATCCGACAAAACAGAGAGAGGATAAAATAGAGAAATGATGTAGATCAAAAAATTGAGAAAAAAAGATATGAGAAAGACAATAAAGAGAAGAGAAAATAATCTTATGTAACCAAAATTGCGTAATTAATACAATAACAGAAAGAAAGCAGGAAATAAGATTTGTTACTGATAATAACATATTATTGATAAAAAGAATGGAGCATAAAAAAGAGAAAAGAGAGAAGGATTGATGAAAATGAATAAGGATAAAACATATGTGAGTGCAGAGAAAGAGGACAAAAGATATTGGTAAAAAAAAATTAATAAATCTATAGAGTGTAAATACTAGAAAAAAGTTTCAAAGAGAATGTAGGAAAAATAGAATATATAATATTGCTGCAGAACACACCACATTAAGAGAATCAAATTACTTATATAGAAATAAGGATTTGATGCAAGCAGCTTAAAAAATTAGGAAAAGAGATATTTAATTAACATCGGCTATATGATTTCATTTTTTATTATATAAAACTATTTAACTTTTGATATATTTATATTCTATTTTTTCCTTTTCACTTTTTTTGCTTTTTGGAAAAGATAAAAGAGACGATCGTAGAGAGAAGGAAGATGAGAGGAAAAAGAATATAAAGAAAGAAAAGAACAGAGAAAGAAGGGAAAAAAGAGAGCAAAGGAAGAGAAAAATAGAGGAAATAAGAGAGTAGGGGGAAGATCAATGTTGTTACGTTACAACTGCCATACGACTATTATTTTCTTTCACTCCGGGAATTGTGTGTAGAAGCCATGGAAGGAAACTTTCACGAAGCTTTCGTCTATGCGAAATGGTACATTAGTCAATGAATATAGGTCGCTTCGTTGCTAGCTAGTATATGAGTCACGGAAGAAGATACGCCAGATCGTGGACAGAGCAACTCGACGAACGTCAGTAGATCAGCATTTATTAAATTTGCGTAATGCTCTGAAAGATAAAATAATGAATTCTTGACTCGATGATAAATACAGTATATTTGAATAGTCCTCAATATCAAGTTAGTATAGTTAGTAGTTGTCGGTGATTGTCGATGACGACGACAATGAAAATGAGTATCTCTCGATATCGTATTCATCAGTATAAGACCCTGTTTGCCCTCGATTTATCATCTCTTCCTATCTTCTTTCTTCATTGCCTCTTTTACCCAAGCAAACACCACCTACTTTTTTCGCAGCGTGTTAACCTTCTCTCATCCTCTGCGACGAGCGGTCTGCCTTATCCGCAGAGGGGGGAGTAGAGTAGAAAGGGTTGCGGGGTAGATTGGAAGAACATACTAGAGTGAGATGGGATGCACCTCGCCAGTGATTACGCAACAACCATTGATCTCTTCGGTCAGATAGTTAAAATTTCAGGCTTTCTTGAGCTGAAGTTATGTTAGACAGATCGTTAGATGAACTAAAGTGTTGTTGTCTGTACATTTCGAATGATTGCAGAAAATTGATTGAATTGATTGATTGAAAATGATTTGCAGAAGTAAACAGATATATTTTTATTAAATCTTAAAGATATTTGAATATATATATATATATATATATATATATATATATGCTGGACTTTATTTCTCTTTTTAACCATGTATTAGTGCATTTGGTCTTGGTTTTTATCTGTTAAATCAGACGATGCTAAAACTAAACATATAGCAATATAATTGTTTTAGAATTAGCCAAGTCCTATTACTTTTCAGTTTTCTTTTCGGCTTATTTTGATACCAATTGAAATACGTAAATAGGAAGAATTTTATCTATCTGATAAATTAATCGGTACTTGAAAAGAATTTCTTAATAAAAAATACATTATCATACATATTAAAAAATACCATATTACTATAAAATTACCATATTACTATAAAATATCGCTGAATGATGCAGTATATTATTTAAATATATTTAATCAACATACCACATCCATTATAAAAAATAATTAATTATTTTAAGAAATCTTGTTTTATATTATTCTAACTCAACAATAATAAGTAATTACATCATAAATAATGTATACTTTATAACATGTATTTTCAATTAATAGTAATCGGAATGAAGAAAAACACAACAGTAATTTAAAAAATATAGAAAAAAAGCAGAATGAAGAATAATTAGAGGACAACTCAAGAAAATTCATAGCGAAATGAAATAAAAAAAAGTCTAAGTTAAAAATACGTTGAAAAGAAAGACGTAAAAAAGAAAGTGAAGATACGCTTAAACGGAAGCTCATATGCATGAAAATATGCGCTTGCGTTACACGCTAGACTTAATGATCAGGACGAACGAGATTTCGGTGAAGACACAGTTTTGTGCAGTAAAGAGTGTGGCGTGTGGCATGGCATAGCGTGGTATGACAAGGCATGGTCGAACACAGGGATGTGCAATTCCGGATAGGGTGAATAGAAGAGAAAGAGAAGGGTTTGCACGAGAGGGAGTGACGGAGATAGCCGAACGTGGGGTGGTGAAAGGAAGAGGACATCCTCGCGCAAGGGGACGCGCGCAGCTTTCTGGCCGCTCCAGTAAGCGAAGTGCACGCGAGACGAGGAAGAAGGCACGGCGGAAGCGAGTCGGTTCTGTCTTCGATTCGCGATACTCCCCTATGCGTCGTGCTCCCACCACCGACGACCTCTACTACCTCTGACTAGTTACGGAGAAAGAAGAGAGAGAGAGAGAGAGAGAGAGAGAGAGAGAGACTCAGAGAGGTGAGAGGCACGGAATGAGAAGCTCGGTAGGCACGGTGATGTGATGACTGATATCTTCAGACGAGTACTCGTTGGCATAGCGCAAAGGTGAACTGGAGTTGAGAGAACAATAGCTAGAACAGAGTTAGCCTCCTCTTGGACGCTTCTTGCAGCGGCTGATATACGCAAGGGACACGAGCATAAGCGCCATACGACGTGCGCGAGAGGAAGAGCGAGCGGAGCCCGAACCGCGAGTGGACGGACGCACGGACAGATGGACGGACAGACGGGCGGGCGGACGGTGATGCCAGCGCGCACGAGTGCCAGTTTCGCAGAGAAGTGCGTGCGCGAACGAAGTCGTGGCCTCTCCGGTTGGCGACAGTGCTGAGAGTGCAATTGCTTGAGAATACGAGGTGCAGTGAAGTGAGACTCCGAAAGGCGTTGTCGTCATTCCGAGAGAAGACGCTCTCCTCCTGACGAATTGACGATGATTAATCTGATGAGACGAGATGGACGGACAGTCCGTTGTACGTCCCATTCCATTTCTCGCAGCTGTCTTCACCATCATCGAATGTCAGTGATCGACAATGATGAAATGTATCAAGACATCAGCATCAGTTAATCTTGAGAAGCATCCTTCACCTCGCCCCGCTACGCGTTCTCTCGCATCGGAATCTTCTTTCAGAGCAGGGCGCAAGACACGATAAGGGTGGGAAAAACCGAGACGAAAGACTCTCGGTGACTAATTGGAAGAGTGGAAAAGAGAGATCGAATACGGAGTAATCAGGAGAAAAAGCGAGGAAGACGAAAAAGGAGAAAGAACGATAAACGATAAAAAAAGAAGAAATAAAAGAAAAGGCTCGAAGAGCCGGGAAAGGAATATACAAAGTCAACAGCAGGAGCAGCAGCCATTTTGGTCATGCATTCTGCGCTGCTGCCGCTAACTACCTGATCATAAGTGATCATTGGTGATCTCGATAATTTAGTGATCCCGTGTAAGATAATATTTTCGTAATATAAAGTGATCCGTGATAGAGTGATTGAGGAAAAAAAAAGGATTGCAATGAGAAGAAGTGAACGACTCGAGGAAGTGTGTGTGTAGAAGAAGGAGATAGTGTGAGCAAGAACAAAGAAGAGTGGAGACGAGCGGCGAGGGTGGCGGGGTGGAACCATCGAAGGGTGCGTGTTGTGCGGGGGTGCACCGCTCTCCGGTGGCATGGGGCTCGGGAGGGGGACTCGCCCCCTCTCGTAACCGCCGCGAAGCGCCAAGATTTCCCGCATCGAGTTCATCGAGAAATGGGGGCTGACCCCTGTCCTCAAACCGAGGCAGGACCTACGCCCCCACCGGAATGGTGCGGAGGAACACGGCGACACGAGGTAGGCCGAGCCGAGCGGCCGCATTCAGTAGCGAAAGTCGACATAAGACTAAAATGTGATAAAAATGTTATCAATTATAGATGACAGATCATTTGAATATACATAGCGATAATGATAGCTGGATATATTCTTGTTAGTCGGCATAAACTGTGACTTACGAAATTCTTCAGTTGTGTCTAAAATAAGATAGTTTAATCTCTTGATTTATATATATTGAATTACAATCTCTGATAAATAAAATCTTGAAAAAGCTGCTGCACAGTAATACAAGACGTAAGGCTAAACTATGGTGTAATATCGTTAATAGACAGCAGATCATTTAAATGTATATAAAGATGGAAAATGAAAATATCCTCTTTCCAATTATCGCTAATAACGATTACAGTAGTGTGCTACGCTAAGTTTAAAAAACTGTTGAGTTACAAAATATTTGAGTTTTTAAAATTTTTGTGATTCATAAGTATAAATTCTAATAAAACGCTTGCGATATTAAAATTTAGGTTCTATGCATTCTTAGATCTATAAATTTTATTAATCTGAAAATTATTAAATATTAAAATTTTTGAATTTTGAGATTCTTGGACGTTAGTTGTGATTGTTAATTTGCATGCGAACAATATAGATTCATAAAAGATATAGTGTACACTATATACATGTATATATGTATATATATATATATATATATATATATATATATATATAAATAATATATATATATATATATATATATATATATATATATATA
>Ga0157363_1002990_pt1 | contig 15095 bp, 12 predicted proteins | sample AttsexASBM1_FD_111477 | JGI IMG/M metagenome (GOLD analysis project Ga0157363, IMG submission 111477) | Fungus gardens microbial communities from leaf cutter ant in Ribeirão Preto, State of São Paulo, Brazil - Atta sexdens ASBM1 | ecosystem: Host-associated > Fungi > Mycelium > Unclassified ...
ATTTGTAATAGTTGAGTAGTTATAAATATAGTATATGCATGTACACACACACACACACACACACACACACACACACACACACACACACATACACACACACACACACACACAATTCACATTGAATTATTAAAGCATTAAAGCTTTAGCTTCGACCATTATAGATGAATAATTCTTACTTATTGTTTAATCACATTACGATCTTAATAAAATAATTTATTATTATGAATTAAAGATATATTAACTGTGCAGTTCCTGCAAATTGGAAATATTTATTAATATTTATATTTTCTATATAAAAATAAATATTAAAATTATACATACAAAACAGTTGTGCAAATAACATTATATATTAATTTAATGATTGCTTTATTTGTTGCGTTTATTATTATTTTATTATAGTACTTTAACTTAAAAGAAGAATAACAAATTTAATTTTTTTGTATAAGTATAGGTACTTTAAATAATTAGAATTATTTACGTACATTTACGTACATTGTGGTTTATATATTAATATATTAATATATTATAATTGTTCTGTAAATAAAACTTAATTATTCATTTATGTAGAAACATTAATGTATGAATTACAATAAAACTTTGCTTAAATTTTAAGAATTTGAAATACTTGTATAAAATATTGAAATTTTTGTCATTATTTTTTAGGCTAACAATAATAAAAAATAACAAATGTAATAAATAAATTATAAAAATGTATTATTAAATAAATATATGATGTTATTCACACAGCTATTTTGTAATTTTAATATTCATTTTTATAAAAATGTAAATATTATTAATAATAACAATATTTATATAAATATTAATACATTTTCAATTTCAAACTTTTTACAGAAACTGTACGCATAATTATTGAACTCTATTAAAATAAATTCTTGTAATTTAACAGGTGGTTGAATTACTGCAACATGCGCCGCAATGTAGGATGTTATTCAACAAGTTTGTACCTTCCTATCATCATCACTTCGGTCATCAGTGTCGCGTGTCGGATTACGGATTCACCAAGCTGATCGAATTGTTCGAAGCAATTCCAGATGTAGTCAAAATCGAGGAAGTAAATGGCGGCGAAAGACAGATATCTTTAACTGAGAAAGAGGGTCTCAAGGTTCTCTCCGAACAAATATCGAAATTGGTGATACGCGCTAGAAGTGGCTTAAATGTTTCGAGTATTGCGCCAAAATTCTTACGTCACTTCGGCTACATGCTACGTCCTGAATTATACGGTTGCAGTTCGATGTTGCAGCTTATGCAGAAGCTTGGAGATACCATTCAAGTATCTATAATAATGCATCATACAATCAAGTCTAAAAATTAGCAACGCTTTATAATAATATTGACTGTTTCGACTCTCCTTTATCGCAGATCATAGACTTGGCTACAGGACCAGCTATCATCACAGTAGATAAATCGCATTTGCAACAAAGAACCCTCCAATGCCGACGTGTGTTAATGGAACAACCCCAACATAGAATGTCTGTCAAAGATTTTGTAAAACAATACTCTCAATATTATATGAAGCCATGTAATTTGGACGAATTTAAAAAAGATCTAGCAAATGTTGTTCGAGTATGTATAAATTTAATACAAAAGAAGCGATCTATTATTGTTCATATTGCCGTTAAAATTGGCTGAAAATTGGATTAAAATTACTCTTTAAATAATAATTCAGAGTATTTTTGCGTGTGTTTATCATATTTTACAAATATATCTTACAGTTCACAGTAATAAACGGCGAACAATTCATCGAGCTGACACCATTGCATTGCTTCGCTTGTGAGCTTTATCGCGTAATGATGAATTACGGTGGTTCATTAAACTTATCACAGTTTGATACATCATACTTGAATATTATAGGTATAGCTTGTAAACCCGCTCAATATGGTTTTCCAACAATAACTGCACTTTTACAAGCCTTACCTTGTACTGTAACGATAAAAGAGACACGGAAGAAAGAAGCGATTATCTATTTGAATAAAAAATTAGCCGGTAAATAAATAGTTGAAATATAACTTCTTTCATGTATTCGTTGGTATCTTGCTAATCTTTGAATTTTTCATTCTTTAAGCTTCCGCCGGTATACTTTTGCCATCAATATATAAACCGATGTCATCTTATCACGATACGGATTCCAGCAACGATTCATTTGAAAGTGATTCTTCATGTCGCGCAAATGCCTCAAATGCTCTCAGCGTTCGCGTCCAAATGGATCATGATCAGATGGATCACGAAAAATGGATCGATCAATTGACAAACATTAATTCTTGGAAAACGAAGGATGATAAAGCTCTGTGGTCGGAAGTTTGTGATAAGCATTGGAAGAATTTGCCGAGTTCAGAGGAACGCACAACTAATTGGCCAGTCTCAGAAAGCGGCGGCGAAAGCTTCCTTAATAGCTTGATGCGCACACCGATAATGCAATGTAATTTCCCACCGCCACCGCCCAAACCCGACTCACCACCCGAGGTACTATTTTAATTAATTAAAATTAAAAGGGGGATTTCCAATAATAGCTCTAAAAACAGTGATTTTTATAAATGTTTTGGACAAAGTTTAATAAGATCCAGATAACCTTTTTTAAGTTATAATGAGGCATTCTCTTGGAATAAAAAAACTTGTAAAAAAACTTTGGCTTTTTTTACATTTTTTATTATATATTGAATAGTGTATAATAGTTAATTACTTCCAGCAATGTATGGCATACAGCATGTACCATCTATCACAAAAAAATCAAACAAAAAATTTTCTTGAAGTTTTCTTCATATTATGCCATTTCGATTTTATTTTTATAAAAACCTTACAGCAATATAAAATCAATTTTTTTCCAAACGCTACTTATACATTGTTCATAGGGCTGAATATATATTTGAAATACTTTTATTTGAAAAATTGTATTTTGCATATTGTGCGGTATATATCAAAATATTTTGTATTTTGTATATTTCATGCGAATATATAAAAGTATTTTGTATTTTAGTATTAATATTGAAAGACTGAAAGTGTTTTATATTTTGTATTTCAATTACTGAGATTGACAATCAATTTTGTTTGAATTATAAAATACAAGAAATTTTCAATCTTTCGATTTTAAATACAAAATACGTAATTTCATGCTCTACTGAAATGCAACATACAAAATATACTTTTATTGTAAATACTGTAAACTAAAGTTAAATAAAATATATTTCAAATATAGTCCTGCTCTTCAATCCTAGTTGCTTAACCAAAATCTTTTTATATCTAAGATGTTTCTTCATATCTTAAAAAATAATTTGGATATCAACATTTTTTTTTTTAAATTCATAAAAGTCGTCTGTTTTTAGAACTGTTAGAATTTCCTTTAATATTTATCTCAATACATCTGATTGAAACTGAGTTGTCATTTTCTTGTAGGATATTGTATGCAAAGAGGAACATTGGAAATCATCACTCTGGTCCCCGACAAAATTTACCTATCCGCAAGATGAACATTCCACGAACGTACAGGTATATTTTCCTTTTTATTAGATATGTTTATACACGAAACAATTGTTTATTTGCTCTTCTACATAGTTTGTTATCCGTCTCTTTTCAGGTTCCCCCGTTGATCTTACCAAGTTGGAATCAGATTTTGACTGGCGACGGTATCTCGAACTTGTTGTCGCCAACCAAAAATCTATTACCCGCTGCTGCGAATCCCTTGTATCCATCTACTTCTCCTTACTATAAGTCTGTCGTGGCGCCACATCCATCGGAATTACCTCTTCCTTCTCTATCGTTAACACCCAAGAAGAAAATATTGGCAGATAATCAGAAAAAGACTGTCGCCAATGTGAGAACTCACCTCAATCTTGCAAATTCCGAAAGCGAGGATAATATTATCGACGATGATGAGAGCAGCGACAGTCATAGCATTTCTAGTAAACTCTGTGAGTAATTACATTATTTAGAGAGAGAGAGAGAGAGAGAGAGAGAGAGCCCTTTTCTATATCAACTAATGTTTTGTATAAAATAATCATATTATATATACATACGTATATACTCATTCGCTTTAAAATATCAGGAAACTATGTTTATCTCGCTAGTTAAAGGCAAAAGACGTCTGGCGGCCCAATTCAATCAGCCGATCGAGCCATAAGCAGAAAAGCAGGAAAAGAGAGATATTAAAAAAGTGATAAACTCAGGATCAAAACCAGATTATGTTTTAATCAATTTTTTCACGGAAATAACAAAAAGCTTCGGACTTCAATGGACTTCAATAGATTGTCATCTAAAATGGATTTAAATTACCTATATTGTTCCATGAATATGGTAGGTACCATACTTAATTTATGCTCAAAATTTACAACAAATCCATATAGATTAAATGTTGATTATGCAAACTGGAAGGAAAGGATTATAGCACGAATTATTTTCAAAGAGTATGAAAATATACATCGAGTAGATTATGATTGTATAATCAGAATCATAATAAGAAATGTGTGAGCGACGTTTATACTGAATGACATGTACTGATGGCTAGAAAAACATGTAGCATTTTTCGTACTGTGATATAGGATATAAAAAGAAGCGAGATGATAGTAAATACTACATCAAGAAGGGAGCTTGGGATGGCAATAATTAAATTTTTCGCGATAAATCACACACAAGAAGCGTGACCCGGTACATTTGTGAAATATGTAATTACATCTAAACCTTTTTTATGTCCCATCTAATATTTTCTTTTATTAACATTCTATCTCATTTGATATTATTTTAATCTTTATTCATGTGTTTGTATCAAATTTACAATCAATTTTTACTTGATTGTTTTGATTAGTTAACAATACATATCGTGAAAAAATAATTTTTATATCCATTCCTTTTTTTATTTTATATTCGTTAAACGAAATTGGAAGAACATTAGACTATAAGTTCCTTCGTCATCAAATACACACACACACACACACACACACACACACACACACACACACAAATTCTCTTTTGTAAATAAATTATCGTTGAGAAACGCTTCTTTCGATTTGCCTATGTTCACATTGCCAAGGACAATGTGAGTTGCATTCATATAACATACAATATGATAATTACGTATAATTGTTGCCAATTACAAGATAAACGAAATTCTCTTGTCTATACCATGCACCTTCAATTATTCATCTTGTTAATTATCTTACGAATTTCTCTTCATTCACCATACGGATACATTTTTTTACTGCTCAATGTATAATTTTACGAATGTATCATGTGAATAAGTGCGATTATGCGATACAGCGATGACAGATGTGTAAAATTGAATGATTATAATACGATGTTGCCACGTGAGTTTCGCGATACGCGAAGGAAAGAGAAAATAATTTTATTGATGAAAAAAAACTTCGATGTTTTGAGATTAGTGCTTATTGTATGGCAGAATCGGAAGGATGTAATAGCGCGACGAGAGGTGAAAATTTTACAAAGGTCATTGAGACAAATTCGTCCAGAAATTACTAAATGGCGACAAATATTATGTAATTTTATTCAAAAGGAGACGAGACAAACATTTGCACCGAATATATCTCTGTAGCGGCTATTGCGCTTTTTTTTTCATTTGAAGAGCAATGATGGGAGTATACCCTTATGACTCTGCCTAATACAGAACTTTTTTTTATAATGTTCTACCGATATATTTGAATGCGTAATATCAGATGTATAATAAAAATGCAAGTCTTTTTAATTGTACAGAAAAAAATGAATGTGTGATGGATCTCACTTTTAATCATGTATACTCCATGTTCATTGTAAATATGACGTGGATGTGTAATAATTTGCAGCATAGGGAGATCAATTAGATTGTACTGTAGGATTATAGCTACAATGAATTCCAAGTTTTTATGCGATATTAGTTTGCCAATTTATCTCGTAATACGTTATTTTAAAAAAAAACAAAGTATGTGAGTGAGTGAGTGAGTGAGTGAGTGAGTGAGAGAGAGAGAGAGAGAGAGAGAGAGAGAATGAGGAGGAAGAGAAAGGTATACGTAATGTTCATCTTCATCTCTTGGATCACTGAAAAATTCGCGGATATGTGTTAAATATGACAGTCGAACGTCAGGTATTAGGTAGTTATGAAGATCGTGTAGTATTCATGTAGTGACTTTTTTAAATATTTTGTTAATTTATTCCTATTAAAAGAAATGGTTTCGTTACGTATTGTATATTTATGCATAATAATGAATTCTATGTATTTTATATTTGCTTAAAAAAAAGAAATTTCTATGCGTATGTGTCCTGTAGAAGGAAACTTTTAATTCATTCAAATAGTTGGAAGTATTTTAAGTTTGTGTATTAAATGTGTGCCATCGTGTATGGTACATGAGATTGTCTTATGTTCTAAATGCCTAAACGCTAAATAAGTTTTATGCGTATTCAAATTTGTTTTTGGCATTTTAAATAACGGATGAGTAATCTGGTTAAAATATGATGTCAAAACGGAGGAAAACTGTATAAATGAAAATTCATATATATTATATAGGATGATTTTATCGTAATAAAAAAACAAAAGAAATTGTAATGTATAAATCATCGATGGAATCGTGTCTAAATGAATATTTCATAAATTAATTTGATATACATGTACAATAGGTATAATCTTTTTATATATTGTACAATGAAGAAATAAAAGGAAAGATATATTGATTCATGCAATATTCAAAGATTTGCTGTCGATGCGTGCACGCTGTGTGGTTTTATATATATCGTTATAAGATACGGAAGATTGTTATAGAGATTACAAATGAGAGATTAAAATTCTGATAAATTATTTTTATTATCCTGTCGTCTTTAAATCACAACACATCTGTACATATTAAGCAAACATGCAATTCAAATCCATAATGTACGAATGCGTTTGCATTCCATTAAATTCATATAGTCAGCTACAATGCCGTTTTAAGTATGCTACGCATTGTTCGGTTGTTTCATGCCGGTACCTACTGGTCCGTGACGGCGCTCCCAGATCATACGATGTTTCTGCTTCATGTATGCATTTTTTGCGTTTAAACCTACTCCCATTTCACCATCTGCATATTTGAGAAAATAAGCTAAATAAAAATGTCAATTCTTTGGAATTATATTTATATTTATATATATATATATATATATATATATATATATATATTAAGCTGGATTTGACAATACTCTACGATAGTCTTTCACTTCTTTCTGGGTATTTGATTTGGTGTGATTATAAACTACATATTTTTTAGAATCTCTAAAATTCTTCCGGTAATAAAGATTCTTTTTTCACATTAGATTCGCTGATAAAATTAAAAAATGCAAAATTTGACTATCAAATAAATTTAAAATTTAAAAGCAGTTGTAAAAATAAACAAAATACAATTAATATAATTTTTTAAATTTAAGAGCAGTTACAGAGAAAAAGGAAAAATTAACATAAATTCTTAAAATTTAAAAGTAGTTAAATAAGATAAAAAATAATCGGGCTAATGAGAGTTTTAGTGCGAAGACAGTTATCGAATTTCTAATTTACAAATATTTAAAACGTGAATAATGATAGAAACGTTTCGGGTTCATTTCGAGCCATGTGTTGAGTTTACAATTACATTCCTACTTCTAACTCTTGCCAAATAGGCGAGCGATGATTCGATTTCATTCTCTATTGCATTGACATGGCAAAGAACGAGCTGATAAAATTCCATTTTGCCACATTGTCCAAATTTCAAGAAAGTTGAGTTTTAATATTTTAATGAATAAGATGTGAAACGCTTCTCGAAGGTCAATATTCGAATGTAATTATGTCTGTATCATTATTCATTTTATTAATTATTAAATATTTGTAAGTTCGAAATTCGATAACTGTCTTTGCTAATCGCGCTAAAACTCATTAGTCCGAGATGTTTTTTATCTTATTTGACATTCTCGAAAGTTATTCTATGTTTTTATTTTTAAAAGTAGTTAAAGAAATATATTTGATGTAAATCTTTATAAAAAATGTGAGAAGATACAATTGTTTTGCTTATGAGAAACAATTTGAACCACAATTGTCAAAGATTCAAATTTGTTCGTATTATATTTAATTTATCTGTAATTTCCATACCATAATTTTCATCACGAATGCATACTCACATTTTATGAACCAAGCAACAGCCGCGTCATCGTAAGTTTTCCTTATAGGATCGCATAAATGTACATCCTCGCCGTGATAGACGGCACACTGTTCATACCGACTTCTTAGAATAAATAGAATTTGATCTTCTACTTCCCTAAAAAAGAAACAAGGAAAAACAATATCAAGAAAGGAGCAATCAGGGACATTACTCTGTGTGGCAAACATTCTCAGAATTTTTATACGAATTCAAACATTTGAAAAAGAGAAAATTCTTCTCTTCATCTTGGGAAGGAGGGAATTTTGTGAATTGTAAAATAATCTAAAATTTCTCAGTTTATGTCTGAAAAAATATTTTAAAACTTTTTCAAATTTTAAAGATTTTATCAGAATCTTAAATATTTTCATATCAGATTTTACATAGAAAGAATTTTAGAAAAGACTTATAGACTTTCTTGACACTTTTGAAAAATGTTCTAATATTCATAAAAAATTCTGAAAAAAATTTTTGCCACTTTCGCTTCGTACTACTAAAGCCTATTCTACAATGTGTTTTTCTACTTCTTGCTATTTTTACACCTTGTCTTTTTGCTTCTTATCAGGTTTTTTTTTATGTTGCCAGATAAAAGTTAACGAACGAACTTGAAAGAAGCAGGAATCGAAATACATAGCAAGTGTAATTGTCCTGTTTATTATATTTTATCTTTTGCTTTTTTTTTCTCCTTTGTAACCGTTTTATCAACAATTGTATTTTTTGCTACTATTTATTTCTTTCGAAGTTCGTTAACTTTTATCTCAGGCGATATAAAACAAAAAACTGGATAAGAAACAAAAAGATGTAAAAAATAATAAAAGAAACGAAAAGCATATTGTAGGACAGGCTTTAATGCCTCATAAAACTTTTATTTACTTATCGCGTTTAAATTGACAATCTGCTTCGGTATAACAGACCATGTCATCCATGTAACACTCATCGATCGTCGGCACACGACGGTATTGTTGATGATACCATGGATATTTCTTTTGATTCGGTACTACTAATTTTTCTGCAATGAAAGACGTTCATTTAGGGATACATTCCAAAACGTTCTCTCCGAGGACAATTTTTTCGAAATATATAATACACATGTAATACATATACTATAGTGTATAGAGTAAAATCTTCCTCAGAGTGGACGGAATTTTGGAATTTCGTAGCCTAAGAGGTTACGAGAGAGGAACAACATAACCACGATTAGATAATACCTCGTACATAGGTGACTGGCGCATCCAGCACATAAATTACAGAATTCATAAGTCTGTAAAGAAGGTTTTCTTGTTCTGCCATAATTTTTAACTAGGCTGAATAAAAAAAATCAACGGCAACAATCAATACTTTTCTCGTAAGATTATTCTTACGCACTAGCGATACGAAACGCGTTACGTGATGTCACGATCATATGCGATAGCGATACAGGCGACACTGCGCGATTCATAGTCGTTACTTCGTATTGCTTTATTTACAGTAGAAGGTATTTACAGTAGAAGAAATCATAATTACAGTAATAACAATAACAGAGGAAAATGTAAGAGAGAGAAGTCAGTATACATACAAATAAGAAATAAATCAAAAACTTAAAAGCAATTACGGAGAAAAAATAATGTAGAGAGAAAAATAATTTCGCTTTTTATACATATATCTTTATATAAATATAAATTTCAGAGGAATAAATTTTCTTTTTTCAAAACAAAATGACTCAAAAAAATCCAAAGATAATGAAAGACTGCAAAACAACAAAATTGAAAAAAAGAAGTTTGTGATTCATTACTTAGAACTTCAATACTCCGTAATCTGTAATCCTTAGATCTGTTCGCATTATTCGAATCAAAAAAATATTCGGTCATTGAAGAAAGAAGCAAAAACAAGCATATAAAAGATAAGCAACGCGAATAGATCTATTATTTTTTAATGGACAGTTCGATATTATTATATTATTGTCGCACACGTTTTTTTTATTGTGCAATATGTAATATGCGCAATAATGTATTAGTATTACTATTTAAGAATTATAGAATCTGTCTTTTCAAAGGATATAAATATACAGGAGAAAATGCAAAGGGACAAACATATATAAATATGTATAAAAACCAGTTTGTAAGATTCTTCAAAAATCTATATTTTTTTTCTCATAAATTATGCTCAGTAGAACATATTTTACTGCGCCGGCGGTGCGACCGGTATACCGACTGTACGCGCCTCTTCTTCACGTAGACGATCCTTCTTGAGTTGTCCCATGAAGGAGGCTTTATCGACGGCGGTCTGGAAACGACCGTGTCCGAATTTGGAGCTAGTATCGATGAACTTAAGATTGATCTTTTCCAACGCTGATCTCTTGGTATGCACCAATAAAGACTGCAAGATACATTTTTATGTTAAAAATACGCTTGTAAATATCTATTAATATAATATCAAATATATTTCATCAGTCCTATCATTTAATTATCATCGTAATTATCAATAATATTAAAAGCTCTATAGAAATTCATCATGTAAAGCAGAATAATGTATAGGAACATATTAGAGCATGCTCCAATATGTTCATTGTTCATTGATATCATCTTTACCTTCCTCAGTGTAATCACGCGCTTCTTCGGACCCATGCAGCATCCCTTGATCATAATGAAGTCATTATTAACTTCACCGTAATGCGGAAAGCCACCCATAGGTGTAATGCTCTTGTCAGTGAGATCATACTCTGTCGAAGCATTGTTCTTCACAATCTACAAATGCAAATAGACGTCATAATAAATATAAATTCCAATCAATCATTTTCAACGAATAGTTCACAAACTATAATCTTGTAACTTGTCTTGGAGGCCTAAAACACTAATGTGTAAATTATGCATTAGGTACTATGAACAAGTAATATTCGTTCATATTCGCCTCTTTAAATCAATCCTTTTCTTATATTCCAAAGATCGACATTGGGGAAGAGGCACTAATAATTCATGAATCCAAAATGATGATTACCTTGCCATCCTTAGTATGGATGCCTTGTCCGATCCTATAGATCTTTTTGTTCATCTCAGTGCGATGGTGATATCCTTTCTGACCCGCGCGCGCAACAGTGAAAGATACGCGGCTGGGATGCCACGCACCAATACAGGCAACTTTCCTCAAACCCTTGTGAGTCTTACGCGGCAATTTCTTCGTGTGCCACCTGGATGTAACACCTGCAAAAAACGAGAAAAATGTTAATATTTTTAAAAAATCACGCGCACTTGTCGAATAAGGATGATAGCTATATTCGATTCATAATTAGTTATCTTCAATGGTTAAGGACTTCAGTAGGAAGGCAGCATGGTATTATCCTCAAGATAATCAGATAAGTGCACGTCATGCTTTTTTCATCATACAGTCCTAAGTACTTTCTTAAAAGCATGCTTCTCAGAGTGTGTGTATGTGTATGTTAGGTCCAAGACAGGGTGATTGTGCCAAAAAGCGGCAATTCCGAAGCAGGAGAAGAGGGGGGACAAACAACACACACAACACATACATATATAGAGGAATGTACCTTTGTAGCCCTTTCCCTTGGTAACTCCAATTACATCGATCATTTCGTCAGAAGCGAACACGCTACTAATAGGCACAGGTTTCTCCAAATGTTCGCGCGCCCATTGCACCTTATCTTCAATGGTGCCGCCGTTCAATTGGATTTCCATTATATGGGCTTTCTTTTGACGCTGCCTCAGCAGTTTCATCTAAGAGACAATGAAAAGAATAAATTACACAGTGCAACCAATTTTGATCATTTATTTATTTTTCAACAAGACAATCTGTTTTTTTTATTTCTTCATTGCACTAGAATTCTTTTTCTTACTTTCGTCAAATATCAAACATATATCTATCCTATTTCACTTTTAGTTTCCAAAAGTGCATACTAGTTCTACAGAAAATGACTTATAAGTAAATCTTTTCATACTTAAAAAAAAAAGCTTTTAAAAAATTCCATCACTTCAATTTGTAGAAATTCCACTTTCAATCTCTTGCATAATAATGCAAATTTGTAATACGTGTTATAAAAAATTCACATATTTTTTGAAAATATATAAAAGTAAATGTGATGGCATGTGAAGCTTCTTTTATCGTTTATTACAATTTAAGCAAAATATTTGAAATAATAAAATTTATTAATATTATTTTTAATATCAAAAATAATGACAATATTAAATATTGATTAACAAAGTTTTTGTTTTTCAACACAATTTGAATGGTGATTTTTTTATGTGTCTTTTTATGTATTTTACTTTTTATAAGAAAAAAAGTTGTAAATTATTTTAAATTTTGTTTTCGAAAAAAAAAATTTATTCTCAAAATCTATGGTCCATGAAACTTTCTTAATTTTTTATTCTTTTTCAGTAGCTAAAAAATATACAAGAATAATCATTGAGTTAAGGAACAAAAACTTTATAATAGTGTTATCATCACAAATGTATCTAATATTTTAATATCATTGCATAATCTAGTTACCTGAGTATGAGCGATGATGCGAACGACACTGCAATATTTCTTGATCTTCTTGAGATCAGCCTCAATGGACTTGCGGCCGAGGTCATCTTGCCATTTCTTCGATGCTTTCGTAAATGCCTTCTTCTTGCTCTTATACCTGTCGGAAAATCAATTGCAATGCCCATCTATGCATGTGTCTTGCATACACCTAGATATCTCTGCAACGTGCCAGTCTCATCGTAATGAGTGGAGACTGAACACATTTCTTGGACTAGCCCATTAAAAACCAAGGCTTTAATGGCCACATCCAAATGATTACTCTCATCGTGTGAGCGGAGAGCTGATGTGATAATTTTAGTACCGTGTATGTAAAATAATGGTATTTGTATAACGAGAATTAAGAGAAGAATAGAGAACTGTACTAGGCATGGTTTGTCTCAATGGTCACTGCCTAATAGGCTCCAAAAAGTCTATGGAATATACCTTGTTTCCGTGCATTCTGTATAAACAGAGCACAATTTTTTTTCGACATGGCAGTCTTGAGAACTTACTGCATTGAAAGCAGCTCTTGCACTGCAACCCAGATGGATCAATACATTTCCGCACTGATCAACATCCAAGTTAACACATCGCAATTCATACAATTTTAAAGCAAACAAAATTTTAAAACAAAATGAACGATCATTTTAAATAGTTTCTACTAACCAGTTCTTGTAGAAACGTCTGCGGCAATCTTCTGACAAATGTTCCGCCCAGACAGTGGCAAGCGCTCTAAGTCCATGTGGTGTTTCAATGTATCCAACAAGACCAACAACAATCATCGGTGGAGTTTCGAGGATAGTAACAGCTTCCACAATCTCCTTCTTATTCACCTCTATAAAAAAAAATTAAAATTTTTTTGTAATAAATTCTTTAATATTTTAAAATGTTTATTAACAGGTTGAGAATTTCATAAAAGTAATAAGTTATCGTTACGGTTACAATTTTCACTGTATATAATATATGGGGTCTTTCAATAGGGAACGCTCGAAATTTGTTAGATCATAGTAGCCATGTTGTTAAAGTGACATCTGTCAAATTTGTTGTGAATTGTTTAGTGTATGGCAAATCATGGAAGGTCATAGTGTTGAGCAACGTGTGCAAATCATAAAATTTTATTATCAAAATCAGTGCTCCGTTCGAGAAATGTTCCGCGCATTACGTGATTTTTATCCTCGCCACAACCGTCCTGCCGAGTCGATTATTCGACGTTTGGTTGCTAAATTCGAGTCAACCGGTTCGATAAATAATCAGCCAACACCAGTACGTCGCCGAAACGCAAAGTCTGCTGAAAACATCGCTGCTGTGCGTGAGAGTGTACGGGAAAACCTGAGGCGGTCAATCTCTCATTCACAAGAACTGGACCTTTCTGCGATTTCAACTTGGCGAATTTTGCGTCGGGACTTGAGTCTGCACCTCTATAAAATTCAACTGACCCAGGAACTTAAGATAAACGACCATAGACAACGCCGTGTGTTCGCTGATTGGGTTCTGGAGCAGTTGGAAGTTAATCCAAATTTCCCCAAACAAATCATCCTTAGCGATGAGGCCCATTTTTGATTGAATGGATATGTGAACAAACAAAATTGTCGAATTTGGGTATCAATCCACGCGAGAACCACCAAATGCATCCCGAGAAAGTCACTGTTTGGTGCGGATTTTCTGGCGGAATCAACGGTCCTTCTTCCAAAACGAAGCGGGCGTTGCCGTCAAGCGTTGCGGGCGAGCACTACAGATTGATGATAAGCAACTTCTTGTGGCCTAAAATGGATGATATGGATACCGATATAACATGTGGTTCCAACAGGATGGCCGCATGCTACGATGGACATTCTGCACGAGCGATTTGAGGACATGGTTATTTCGCGCGGCGGCGACGTGAACTGGCCACGGAGATCGTGCGATTTAACGCCTAGATTTCTTCCTTTGGGACTGTCTTAAATCGTAGGTCTATACGAATAAACCGCAAACAATTGATGCTCTCAAAGTCAAGTCACATAACAAACGCCATCCAGCAAATTCAGCCAGATTTATGCGAGAAAGTCGAAAATTGGACCGCCCGAATACGTGTCACCAAGTGAAGCCGCGGCAGACATTTGAGCGACGTTACATTCCATACTTAATGCCATAAAATATTCTTTCAAATAAAAAAAAAATTTGTGGATATTTCACACACAACTTGTTTTATTTACATTTAAAAATCGAGCGTCCTTATTGAAAGACCCTTTGCAATAAAAATTTATAATTAATGTTATATATACATATATACAAATTTTCAGCATTGGCAGTGACTCAGAATATTACCAGGTATGTAAATGTGAAACTGGAATTTTTTTATAGAAAATACATGTTTATTGCATGAAAATGATAAAAAATATTTTATTCGAAGTATTGCCCATCGGTAGCTATACATTTTTTCCACCTGTTTGACAATTTGTGGATGCCACGCCAAAAAAATTGTTGCTCTTTTGA